>OCAS01000109.1_pt1 | contig 89074 bp, 72 predicted proteins | sample 1550751 | NCBI WGS metagenome assembly OCAS01 (sample SAMEA2580301, study PRJEB22360) | human gut metagenome | biome: human gut; feature: human-associated habitat; material: faeces | place: Denmark | collected 2008/2010
CCAGAATAAAGAAAAATAAGCGGAAAGACAGGCGGCTTGCCGCCTGCTCTTGACATGCATGGAAGTACCTGTTATATATAAAACAAGGGTGAAAAACCTGATTTAGAAGTTTCCCACCCTTCATTATCATAGAAGAATCTTATTTACAGAAATTTTCTCATACTCTCTAGTGGATCGCATCTATGTAGAGGACTGGATAAACCTCTGCAAGCGGTCTGTTCTGCCAGTCTTCAATCTGAGGCATGATTTTATCTGTCACATCAGAGATAAAGCTTTCTGACGCTTCAAAACCATAGATATCCTCTAAGGTATCTGATATCTGGCGGGTGGTCATCCCTTTTGCATACATGGAGATAATCTTCTGATCGATATCAGAAATGTCCTTCTGACGCTTTTTAACAACTTGAGGTTCAAAGGTAGACTTGCGGTCTTGCGGCACCTTGATCTCCATGCTGCCGTAGCTGCTGTTGACCCTCTTAGGCTTATAGCCATTACGATAGTCATCGCTGTCAGAGCGTTCTGATTTGGAGTAGCCTAAGTGTTCATCCATTTCAGCTTCCATCATTTCCTTGATGGTTCCACCTAACAGATCTTTGAGGGCATCCTGAATGTCCTGGGCAGACTCAATGTCATACTCCTGCAGGAGCATCTGGATGATATTTCGTTTTCCTTCCGTCATTTGTACTTTGTGTACAGGTTTCTTTTCTCTTGCCATAGTAAAAGGCCTCCTATGATTTATTATTTTATCATAGAAGACCTTCTAAATCTTTATTTACAGAAAAATTTTCATAGACTCGAATCCCCGTACTGACATATTCGCCGTTTTCTCTCACACATATCATCTGGACTTTTTCCAGAGCGCAGGGAAGGCAGTGTTCTGCAGGGATGATTCTATAGATGGTATTGCCTTTCTCATCTGTTTCCGGCTTGAGATAGTGGTCAATATAATATTCGCCATACACCTGCCGATTTTTCTCCTGAACAGCTTTAGCGTGTTCCAGCGCGCGATACAGGGTATCGCCTATTTTAATGGTGCGAACAGAGGACTTTGTTTTTGTTGTCCCAAAGTACCAGGCAGACTTCTCTTCTTTCTTTCCTTTTTGCTTCAGTACATTTCTTACGTCTACCCCATAATTTCTCTTTAAAACTGTTTTGTTTACAGATAAGGTTTTGTTTTTAAAATCAATGTCATCCCAAGTCAGTGCGAAAGTCTCGCTGATGCGCAGACCGGTGTAATATCCGATGAGAAGAGGAATGTGAAAGATATTTCCTTCCGGGAACCTGTCGAGAATACGCTTAAAGTCTTCCGGATTAATAACCTGACGTTCCTGTTGCCTGTGCTCGAATTTTGGGAATTTAATTCTTGCACATGGATTTTCTTTGACATAAGTCCATGTAGTCCGCTCGGTTGGAATAAGTCAGCCATGTTTTTTCAAAAATGGTCACAGGGAGCGTTTTATGGTTATGAGGGATAAGTGTGAGAAGAAGGCAGAAGAAACAGCTATGTGTGCCTCAATGTATCATCTTTCTGCAGATTGCTTTTTGTGGGGGAGAGCATTGGTAGCTGTAGATGGGGAGCAAATCTATTTTTCTAAGATTTGTATCCATGGTGTGGATTTGGAAGGATATGTATTGTTTTATATGGCACATGATCTGTATCGAAGAACCCAGCATATCACCCTGTCAGAATTGACGGATGCGGAATTGATCAGTGATGGGGCTTTTGAATGGATTATCACGACATATCTGATTCGTCGTTATAGAAGTGCAGTGTTGCAGGAGGAGGGATTATTCCGATGATGGAAATGGAGTTCGATACAGGAAAGGAATATTTAGAAAGAAGGGAACAGTTTTCGCAGATGGGAGGAATAACATTTGGAACGATGGGATAAGCCTTACAGGATCCGCCTGTTTAGTCCTATAGAGGGAGAATATGTCTGAGTGACAGAATGATGGAGGAAGACATTTCTCTAACTGCTTATGAATTTAAAGGCTATGAGGACTCCATTCGTGCAAGTCTGGAACAGACGGGACTTTTTGGGGAGGGGAAATCAGAAACTGTGGGAATATTTCAGTGATGAAATACAGCAGCCCAATATCCGATCTTTGTCTTTGGATGTAGAATCTCCTATGGAGGTCGGCTTTGGAGTGTGCTGCAGGCAGAATCGCTTGAGAAAATGACCCATGAAGAGGTGTAGCGTCTGTCAGAAACATGGGAGAAACTTACAGTTGGAGGTCTCATAAAGGAACTGCAGGAGAATCAAGTTCCAGTCCCGGAAGGAACACTCACAGCTTTTCTGGAAATGAGGGGGTGGATTACTTTGTCCTTCCGGAAAAAGTATTAAAAGGGACTGCCCATTCGTTGATTTCTGTATGGGAGATTGAGATTTTTTCTAAGAAGCAAGATGCGGAAATTGGCTGTTTTGAAGTAAATGTAACCTTGCTAACAGAAGATTCCTTTTTGAAAGATGTGACGCGGAGAGCTTATATTGGTGAAAGCGAAGCATATAAGCTTATTTTTTGTAACGGTTGGCTCGATTTTCTGGAAGGTGCACTGAGTGAGGCAGAAAGCATTACATTGGAGGAAGCAAATATATTGACGTATTTAGTCAGCCAGATGAATATGCTCCAGATGGAAAACTATGAAGCGGCAATTCAGATACGGCAGGAAGAAACGATAGATGTTTCACCTACAATAAAAGAATTGATCAACCTTTACTATAACCTGGATTGTTATGAGTTCCGGCCTGAGATCAGGAATGATCGGGAACTGGGAGATATCTGTTTGGATGGAGAAACTTCCTGCCACAGAACGCGGGCTTCAATGGACGCTTAATGCGTTGCAGAAAAGAATCTTTGAGGACTGTATCATAGCAGAAGGACGCAGTCGGATCAGCTGGTGTGATTTGACGGCAGATGAAGACATTGAAAAGCTGAATGAACTGGCGAAACGGATTCAGGATTTAGAAAATCTGGAGTGCTATGATTATTATCCTCTGATTGCGTTTTCAAAAGCGTATGGAACTTATGTACTGAAGGAGACGGGGATGGATTTGCAGGATCCTGTATTTTTGAACTTTGATTTTGGGGGATGTAGATTCCGGCGATTAAGCAAGGCCGGACATATATGTACCACATATGGTGTGATCCTGAGAAATGAGAGTCCGTTTCAGCATGAGTATACAGCAATGCAGTCTGGAATGACGATGACATAATCAGAAGAGAAGGTGATGAGGCATCAACAGTTTTGATTATGTTTTAGATGTTACTTTAATAATTCTGGACTTAGGATCATTTCATCTGCAGGAATCTTTTACAGCAACCTTAATTTGTATTTCTTGTACTGTTTCATAAAACATGATAAACTGGGCATAACAGATAAGAAAGGACTGGATGAAATATGGCTGTTGAAGAAAAAAGAATTTTGAAAATGCTCTACTTTCTTTCGCAGACCGGAAGTTATTTGAAGGCAGGGGATCTGGCAAGGGAATTGAATTTGTCAGAGAGAACGGTAAAAAATGATATTAAGCATTTGAGAGAAGTGGCAAAAAATTGCGGATGTACGCTGCGGTCCGTGCGGGGAAAAGGATATATTTTACAGATTGATCAGCCAGAACGCTTTGCACAGACTAGGGAATGGATTAATATTCTGTTTAATAATGTAGAAAACGATGTGAAGGAAAAGCAGTCATACCAGCTAGCCAGAGCTATCATGTGCGGTCAGGCTGCAGGTGAGGACGGCTTTTTTCGATTAGAAGAGCTGAGTATGTCCATTTATATGTCGTTAAGTACGGTGAAAAAGAAAATGACATGGGTAAGGACTTTTTTGAATTCTTTTGGTTTGCAACTGATCGCTCGTCCGGGAAAAGGCTTGAAGCTATATGGAGATGAACTGGGCCAGCGGTTATGTATGCTGGAACTTTATGAAAATCATTTCCATACTAGAGTGGTAGCATTTAATAATTATACATATGAGCGGGCGTTTGCAGACCAAAATGATAAGAGTAAGATTCGTAAATTAATATTGGATAGGATAAGAAACTCAGAGAATGAGCTGATTGATACCTATGTTAATCGTTTTGTGGACTATATTTTACTGCAGCGTAATCGGATTATTGCGGGACGCGTTATTCGGACAAAACAGGAATCGTGGGGAAAATGGATTCCGCAAATGAAAAAACGCCCGGAGTGGGATACGGCATCTGCATTGCTTCAAGAACTCCAAACGATTACAGGATTTCAGCGTCCATCAGAGGGAGAAGTTGGAGCGGTGGTTTTACTGCTGTTGATTTGGGGAGACTGGGAGCAGTATGCAGATCTAAATGTACGGTTTCCGAAAATATATGGACAGGCTGAAGCGCTTGCTTATAGGATGGTAGACAGATTAAAGAAGCTGTGGACACTGCCATCGGAGATGGACGCATGTTCCGGTGCGCTGATACCGGAGCTTGTCAGAATACTGCTTCAACATCAGTTTGGATATGAGTGTTGTCAGATGCTTGGAAATGCAATTTCTGAAAATGTAATTAAGCAGTCTCCTCTTGCAATGGCTTTAGCAGACAGTGCAAGAATGTTTTTTCGAGAAGAAGGACTTTTAATCAGTGAATATAATACCCAGCTGCTGGCAGTCAGTATCTTTGGTGTGATTGATACCATTTCGTATCCATATAAAAAAAGAAGAATTTTGATCTGTGCCCGAAATGGAAAAAGCAGTGGTCAGATTATAGCAAGAAATATACAGAGACAGATGGGAGTCTGGTGGATTGAAGTAATAAACATAAAACCCCTGTATGATATACGCAAATTTGGAAGAGATCAGTATGATTGTGTGATTGGCAGTTTCTACAGTTATGCATATCGGTATTCATGGCCGTATACAGAAGTAAATTCCATGATGAAAACGGAGGATTTTGAGAGAGTCCACAGAGAAGTGCTGTCTGCAGGATATGATTTTGGCCGTTTGCTGCGGCTGGTTCATTGGGATGTGCTGGAATTTCATTACCATTTTGCTGTGTCTGATTTGAAAAGCATGCTTCAGCTACTGGCGTATCAGTGGGGGAGGGATATTACGGCAAAGGAATATCTGGCGTCGTTTTTCGCAGATGTTCCTAGGCTTTGTACCCATAATCAGTTTTTGACTGTGATAGCTCCCTTTGAAGAAACAGGGAAAAATGTATTTGAATTGTATTTTATGAAAAAACCGTTGGACTGCGGCGAAAATACAGTACATACGGTGTTGTTTTTTTCAATGGATTTCAGCAGAAATCCTGCGCTGATCCGCTTCTGGGAACACGCAGTCCGGCTTCTTCAGGAAAAATTTGAAACTCTGGTAAATGAAGTAAAGATAGATAATATAATGGCAATATTGTCTGAAAGAGTGAGAAAAGAATTGTGATATTATAAAATTGCACGACAGCAAAGGCAGTTTTAAGGTTTTCAGAAGCTCTCATGTAGATATATACATGGAAGTTTCTATTCGGTTTATTATAATGAATTTATCAGCAACACAAGGAATTCATTATAAGGAGGTATTTATGGTACAGAGTGCTTTGCTGTGTGCAGCAGTATGGGTGATTACCCAGGGACTTGACCGGGTAATGGGATGGCAGACGCTTCAGCGGCCGATTGTGACGGCAACCTTAACTGGTTTTTTATTGGGGGACATTGAGACCGGAATGATTATGGCTGCATCGCTGGAAGCAATTTTTATGGGGATTTCTGCAATTGGCGGATCTGTTCCGGCAGATGCATGTGCAAGCAGTATCATTGCAGTAGCATATGCAATTCTGACAGGCGCTGATGTAGAAACAGGTCTTGCATTAGCCATGCCTATTGGAACTTTGCTGGGGGCAGTTCAGGAAATGTGGAAGCCGGTATTGGCAGCAATGGCTCCTTATTGGGAGCGTCTGGCAGCCAGCGGTAAGGAAAAATCATTTCGTATGCAGGTAATTGGATGTGGATTGTTTATTGACCGTCTTCCGCAAACAGTTATTTTATTTGTGGCGATTGCCTTTGGAGTAAACGGACTGGAGTCTGTTCTTGCAGTAATGCCTCCGTTTATTATGGCAGGACTTTCAGCAGCAAGCTCCATGATGACCGGCATAGGATTCGCAATTTTGATTTCTATGATATGGAACAGAGAAATTGGTTGCTTTTTCTTTGTGGGTTATGTACTTTCTAAATATATGTCACTTCCAACTATGGCAATCGCACTTATTGCAGGTGCTATGGCGATTGTATATTTCTTTACTGAGAAGAAGATTAATGAGGTTCGCAAATTGGCTGAGCAGGGCGGTACTGTATCTACAGAAGAGGAGGATTTATTCTAATGGCTAAAATGACTTATACTCCGGCAGAAAAGAAGACTCTGAGGAAGATGTTCTGGAATTCAGGGCTGACATTTGCAGGATTCAATATGGTAAAGATGGAAGGAAACGCATTTGCTTTAACTATGGAACCAGCTTTGGATGAACTTTATGAAGACAAGGCAGAAAAAGCGGAAGCAATGCGGCGCCATAATGGATTTTTTAATACGCACTCCGTATTTCTGGCATTGATTGCAGGCATCACTTATGCGTTGGAGCGTCAGAAAAAAGAAACTGGCGGCGTGGATGATAATATCATTGAAAATATTAAAGTGGCTTTGATGGGACCTACAGCCGGAATTGGCGATGCATTTTTCTTTAACTGTCTGCGGGTAATTGCAGCAGGAATTGCAATCGGACTGTGCAGTCAGGCAAACATTTTTGGTGTGTTCCTGTTTATTCTGATTTACGGTGGATCTCAGGTGGCGGCCCGCTGGTATCTGGTGCGGGCAGGTTATAAGTACGGAACCTCGTTTATTGATACCGTATTTAATTCCGGCCTGATGATTTCTTTGACAAAAGCAGCAGGCGTTATGGGTATTACAATGGTGGGTGCCATGGTGGCATCCTCTGTGGATGTTAAGCTGGCATGGACTCTGAATATAGGAGAAACATCCGTTGTGCTTTTGGATGTGTTTAATTCCATTATGCCTGGAATTTTATCTGTGATTCTGGTATTTGGTCTGGTGCGCCTGATAAAGAAAGGCTATAAACCGATTACATTAGTATTTGGAATTTTGGTTATTTCTATTGTTCTAGCTTTCCTTGGAATATTCTAAAGGGGGTACTGAAATGAGCAGAATTACTTGGAAGTCAAAGAAAATTTTGACAGAAGCAGGATTTGTAGACGGCTATATTACGGTTGAGGATGGGTATATTGCTGAAATATCAGAGGAATGTAGCGGTTCCTATAAAGATGCTGGAGAGCTGGGGATTTATCCGGGGATTATTGATGTGCATAATCATGGTTTTGGCGGATGGTCAATGACAGATCCCTGTAAAGAAACAGATGTGCGCGGATATGCTAAGGCTCTTGCGTCTATCGGTGTAACAGGTGTTCTTCCTACGGCAAAGGAGGAAGCCTTTGAGTCAATTGCGAAAGTCATGGATCAGGAATATGAGGGGGCAATGCTGTACGGAATTTACAGCGAAGGGCCTTTTTGGGCCAGAGGTGGTGAAAATACCATAGGTCTTACCTGGCCTTTGCCAAATGTAGAGGAGACGGAGCGGCTTATAGAGAAAGCAGCCGGAAAGATGAAGGTAATGGCAATTGCTCCAGAGCTCCCAGGAGCATATGATGTGATTCGCTGTCTTCATCGTCATGGAATTAAAGTAGCATGCTGCCATACTGCGGGATATGCACAGGATATTTATGACGCGGCGAAGAACGCCGGTTTTGATGTTGCAACGCATCTGGGGAATGGAATGAGAGGCATTCATCATCGGGATGTAGGCGTGTTGGGAGCGCTTCTTTTGCTGGATAATATTTATTATGAAGTAATTACAGATCTGAATCATCTTTGTCCGGATATGCTCAAATTGATGTTTCGTCTGCAGCCATATGGCCGGTTTTGTCTGATCTCGGATTCAAACTATATTTCAGGCTTACCAGCAGGTACATATATGAGATATGGACGAGAAAACTATGCAGATGAAAAGGGTTTGATTTTAAATTCGGATGGCCGCATCTGCGGAAGCGGCAGCTGGGTACTGCGGAATATTGATAAATTGGTAAATGTTGTTGGGGTTCCTGAAGAACAGGCATTTTACATGGCCTCGATCAATCCGGCACGATATCTTAGAGTTGATAGTGAGACAGGATCTCTGCACAGCGGAAAACGCGCAGATATGATCTTTGTAGATGACAAATTCACTTGTCATCGAACCTATGTAGGCGGTAGGATGGTATATGATAAATGGAGAGATACATCAGAAAAGATATTCAATGAAGAGGCATTAAAATTAAAAGTCAAATAAGAGAGGATGGAGATTGCATGATTAAATTGTTTCGAATTGATGAACGGCTGATTCATGGACAGATTGCGATTAAATGGTCTCGTCATACTGGGGTGGACAGTATTGTGGTTGCCAATGACAATGCGGCTTCTAATGTGATGATTCAGAAGTCTTTAAAAATGGCAGCGCCTCCTGGAGTTAAAACGGTAATCAAGACGATTGATGATGCAGTAAAGACATTAAATGACCCAAGATGTGAACCACTTAAGGTATTGGTTTTGGTTAATAATCCAGAGGATGCAGTGGAAATGGTGACACAGGTATCGGGAGTTCCATTTGTAAATATTGGAAATTATGGAAGAGTTGCCCCCAAAAAGCCGGGAAAAGAGAGGGTACGCCTGGATAATAATTTGTATTGTGACGAGGAAGAAGTTGTTGCATTTCGTGCGTTGCTGGAAACCGGGCTGGAGTGCATTTATCAGACCACTCCTGAAGAACCGGCAATTCCATTAAAAAAACTGATTCCGTAAGTACAGGAGGCTCGTATCTATGAAATTAATTATTCAGTCAGATGATCTGGGAATTTCGGAAGCAGTCAGCTGCGGAATTGCCCGGGCAGCCAGAGAAGGGGCCATTACCTGTACGGGATTATTTTCCAATATGCCGACAGCTCCGTTTGCGGTAGAACTGATGAAACAATACTCTCAGATCTGCCTGGGAGAAGATTTTAATCTGGTGGCAGGATACCCATGTGCGGATCCAGCAAGCATTCCTTCGCTGGTACAGACGGATGGAATGTTTCTGACATCTGAGATGCACAGGGAAATTGACAGGCGCGATGGACATCAAGAGCATGTGAAGGAAGAAGACTGTGTGACAGAGATGGAGGCGCAGATTCATCGTTTTCAGGAGCTGACAGGAAAGCTTCCGGAATATCTTCATGGACATTCTTATAGCACGCCTGCGGTTTGGAGCGCAATGGAAACAATAGGAAAACGGTATGATATTCCGCTGGTTCGTGATTTGCTCAAAGAATATGAGGTAACCAGGCTGCAAAAAACATGGAATCAAAAGCCATTTTCTTTGGAAGATCAAATGGCTGCAGATCCGATATCCTGCATTGTAGAGGATACAGAGTTTCTTTCTGGCAAGATCGGGTTTATTGGAACACATTGCGGATATGTTGACAGTGAATTATTTGGGGTGTCCACATACACCTTGATTCGAAATCGTGATTTGCAGGCGGTTACAAGCGAAACAATGGCACAATGGATACAGAAGAATAATATAGAACTGATCAGCTATCGAGATTTACTGGGGTTACGCTGATAGAAAGAGGGGTGCATTATGACGAAGTTTTTTTTGTCTTCTCATGGACATCTGGCCAGTGGTATGAGCAGTGCACTGGACATACTTCTTGGAATGCATGAACGGCTGATATATTTTGACGCTTATGTAGATGAAGAGTCGCTGAATGATGCGCTGGATGATTTTTTTGTCGGAGTAGAAGAAGGGGATCAGGTAATTTTATTATCGGATATGTATGGAGGCAGCGTTAACAGTACTATGTATACATATCTTAAGCATCCTAATACAACACTTGTGGCAGGCGTTAATCTGGCACTGGTAATTGGTTTGGTAATTCTGGAAGAGCATATTACTAGGGAAATGCTGGAGCAGATCATTGAACAATCGCGAGAGGCAATTAGAATTGTGGATTTAGAAAAAGACGAGAAGCCAGAAGACACAGAGGATTTGTTCTGAACATTTTGCAGAGGAATGCTTAAAAAACGTGGAGAGAGATAAAACAGTAGTGACAGAAAAAAAGAACTGTGGTAAATCCGGGATTGCCGTTGAACATTATCTGCACGGCATGATGTCATTCATGGGCGGATTTCTTGGGGCATACTCAATTGCATCAAGAATGGGATTGTTTGCCTCTGCTCAGACAGGAAATATGATTCATATTGTGGAATGCGTTTATGAAAGGAATGGAAAAGCGTTGCTTTTGCGTATAGGGTTTGCGGTGGTCTTTGCTTCGGCACTGGTTATTTCCTATTTTTTGAAAAACAAAAGAGGCTGTGATTTGCGGGGAAGCTGCATGATAGTCGATGCGGCTGCGATTGTGATTATGTCTTTGATTCCTGTGTCAGCAGAGCCGCTCATATCAATTTATCCATTGGCGTTTGCTGCCAGCTTTCAGTGGGGAACTTTTTCTGGAACAGGGGGATATAACAGTTCCACGATTTTTTCAACAAATAATTTTAGGCAGTTTATTTGGGGGGTTACAGAGTTTATCTGTTCCAGAAGCAATGAGGCAAAAAAAAGGGGGATATACTACGGAACGACATTACTTATGTTTTTATCTGGCGCCTGGCTTGGTTTTGCTGTTGTTGACTGGTTGGGGGTCCAGGGCGGTTTGCTGGGACTGATCCCGTTGGGAGTTTCAGGAATGATTCTGAAAGTGAGGAAAAAGACAGAAGTATTAGAGTCATGCGGTTTTAGAATATAATGAATGGTGGTGACCTGAGATCAGTTGAAGCCTTCTGTCGCATTTGCCCGGTTGTCTTTCCGGGATTTCGCTGTTTTCGGGTATTTTTCGTACTACTTCTCTTCAAAGCTGTGAAGTTCAGACAGCGCCGTTTCTTCCGTTGGTGCAGCGTATAAACGTTTTAAATCATCCATCAGCGGCTTGATTTAGATGTGAAGATATACTCCAAAGAAGAAATTATTACCATGCTTTTAAAATATTTTCACGATGTATCCTGGGAACGGATTGGCAGTACCTCATGTATTGCTTCCGGGGTGAAATAATGGGCTTGGGCTGTATGGATGTTTTTTCCATGGGGACAGATGCTGTGAAAGGAGATTCGGATATGAGGATTACAAAGGAACCGGAAGTACGCAGGCAAGAGATATTAGACACTGCTCTCAGATTATTTGGGGAGCAGGGATATGAAAAGACCTCGATCACTGATATTGCAAGGGCGATCGGTGTGGCACAGGGCTTATGCTATCGTTACTTTCCATCAAAAGAAACACTGTTTGACAGTGCCGTTGAGCAGTATGCAGATCAGCTGGTGGAGTCGTTTACAGGTATACAGATAAGCCGTGATCAAACATTGCGGCAGATGATTGAAACTATGCCAATTGTGGCGGAAGACCGGAATTCCTCTTATTATTCCGTTTTTCATGGTGCAAAAAATAAGAAATTTCACGATCAGCTTTCTATTAAAGTATGCGAAAAACTGGTGCCGATTGTAGAAAAACTGCTTCAAAAGGCGCAGCAAAAGGGCGAGATCCAGATGAAGGATCTGCAGACGGCTGCAATGTTCTGTGTGTATGGACAGCTTGGCATCCTGCTGGCCGATCATCTGGAGAAGGAGCAAAAAGTAAAGCGGATTCGAGAGTTTCTTATATTTGCATTGCATCTTTGACAGGGGTACCGCCTGATTTTTCCGCTCCGCTGTCCAGACGCTATGATTTTCTTCTCCAGGGTGTTTCATAGGAAAACCATTTGTTTGCCTGGTGGTCTGCAAGCCTTGAAAAAGGGTACATTTCTATTCCTCGTTCCTTTAGCTTGTCCTCCAAATAATCCCGGACTTTCCAGACATTCGAGGGGTCAGGGCGATTCATGGTAAGAACCCGGTTCAATTCTTCTCTTGAAATTTGAAGGTCAGACAGCGCAGAGTCTAAGTTTATATTTAATCTGCGGAAATTTTCCTGTAACTCTCTGGCAGTGTTTCTGGTTTGCATGGGTGTAAGCATACGATTCCTCCAATGATTGAAAACTGAAAGATTAAGGCTTTGGCGGATATACATGACCGGAAAATCCCAATAAACGTACCATATGGCTGCGCAGGTGCAATTCCTATGGGCCGTTTCATTTGGTCTGCTATAAGCAGGAGGCGTGTATATCCTCTTATTGTTTATGATAGCATATACATAGATACTCTACAAGATATATCATCTTTGAAAATCACCGGCGGTTCTGTTGTGAGAGTGGTGCTTTTTTAGCGTATCGGCAGTACAGGCCTTTTTTGTTTTATTTCCATATGTTATGATACCATATGCCGATAGGACGTGTCACTTTTTTATGTATAGATAATAAACATGACATATAGGTGGCGTGTTTTATGTGTTAGGATATGGTTAGGGGGGTGTGAAATGAAGATAGACAGACTTATAGGAATTCTTTCTGTTCTGCTGCGGCAGGAGGTCACAACAGCCCCGAAACTGGCTGAAATATTTGAGGTTTCCAGAAGGACTATTAACAGAGATATAGAAGATCTTTGCAGAGCAGGGATTCCCATACAGACAATTCAGGGGACTGGCGGCGGGATCCGCATCATGGAAGGCTATGCTATGGACAGGACGCTCCTTACCTCAAAGGATATGCAGATGATCATGGCCGGGCTGCGAAGCCTGGACAGTGTAAGCGGCAGTCAGTATTATGGGCAGCTTATGGAAAAAATAAAGCCAGGTTCCTCCGACCTGATCAGCGGGAGGGATTTTATATTGATCGATCTGTCCTCATGGTACAGAGAAGCCATAGAGCCGAAGCTGTCTCTTATCCAGACTGCCATTGAACAGCGCCATGAGATTTCCTTTGATTATTATGCGCCTGACAAAGAAAGCCACAGAACCATAGAACCTTATTTCCTGATATTTAAGTGGTCAAGCTGGTATGTGTATGGGTGGTGTAAAACGAGAGAGGATTTCAGGCTGTTTAAGCTTAACCGTATGGCGGAAATAAGCTGCGGGCAGGCGGTGTATGAAGTTCGAAAGGTGCCTGCTCCAGATCTGTCTGTGAAGAAACGGTTTCCCGGAGGCATATATGTGGAGGCAGTTTTTACGCCGGATGTAAAATGGCGTGTGGTGGAGGAGTACGGTCCGTATTGTTTTACAGAGGATAAAGCCGGAAATATCTGCTTTAAGGGGGAGTATACGGATTTTGAGAGTCTGGTGTCATGGATGCTTACCTTTGGAGACAAAGTGACAGTGACAGAACCAAAGAAACTGAGAGACGAGCTTTTTAAAAGAGCGGGAAATATCGTAAAGAAATATGGAGGATAAAAAAAATGAAGACCCTGTAAGATGGCTGTGTCTGTTTCAGTATGACAGCCAACAGACAGGAAAAGAAAAATTCCACAAGGGAAAGAATACAGGAGGACAGCGGCAAATGAATACGGTCTTAATGGTATTAAAAAACTGCTACGCGGACTGGGAAGCTGCATATCTGGCAGCGGGGATACAGGAGCTGGGAGGCGAAGGATTCCAGCTAAAAACAGTTTCATGGTCATCGGATCCGGTAGTATCAATGGGGGGATTTCATGTGTGTGCGGATTATTCCATTGACAGCTGTCCGAAGGATTTTGCAGGAATCATTCTGATCGGAGGAACAGGATGGAGAGAGGAGGATGCGGGAAAAATAAAACCGATATTACAGGAAGCGGAAAATGACGCCAAAGTGATCGGCGGTATTTGTGACGCAGCTGCATTTCTGGGGACGGCAGGTATTCTGAATACAGTGTTCCACACCTGCAACGATCGTGAGGATATGAAAGCCTGGGCGGGAGCTGTCTATTCGGCAGAGGAGAAATTTATTCCCCGGCAATGTGTGAGAGACAGAGGAATCGTTACAGCCAATGGCACGGCAGCATTGGAATTTGCCAGGGATGTTATGCTGGAACTGCAGATTTCAGATGAGAGTACCATTCTGAAATGGTATCAGTTCCATAAAAAGGGATTTTATGCCCAGGAGGGGGAGAACAGTGGCAACGACAAAGGAATTTCATGATTATGTATTAGAGCAGCTTCAAAAAGCCGGCTATGTTGCAACAAGGAAAATGATGGGGGAATACTGTGTTTATTTTAATGGAAAGCTGGCAGGAGATATTTGTGACAATACTCTGTTTTTAAAGCCGACAGAATCTGTCTTGCGATTGCTGCCTGATGCGGAGCGGGGATATCCCTATGAGGGTTCAAAAAGTTTAATGGTAATTGTGGACGAAGTGGAAAATACAGAGCTGATGGAGCAGGTTATGAATGGTATGTATGATGAATTGCCTGCGCCGAAAAAACAGCGTCATTCATAGATAAAGAGCCAGATCTCCTTAGCTGTGGATGACAGGAAAAGCAGAAAACCGGCCCTGTGCGAAGAGTCGGTTTTCTGCCCCTTATTCTTATTCCCCGAAAAACATGGCTATATCCTCATTCACTGACCGGATTTGGGCGATTCCGAAATTCTCCGTCAGTACCTTTGCCACATTGGGGCTTAAAAAGGCCGGAAGTGTGGGGCCAAGATGGATGTTTTTCACTCCAAGGTGCAGCAGCGCCAGTAAAACGATCACTGCCTTCTGCTCATACCAGGCGATATTATAGATGATAGGAAGTTTATTGATATCATCTAAACCGAATACCTCCTTCAGCTTCAGCGCAATGACAGCCAGAGAATAGGAGTCATTACACTGTCCTGCATCCAGAACACGGGGAATACCATTTATATCGCCAAGATTTAGTTTGTTGTATTTGTATTTGGCGCAGCCGGCTGTCAGGATCACAGCGTCTTTTGGAAGGGCCTTTGCAAAGTCGGTATAGTAGCTGCGGCTCTTTGCCCTGCCATCGCAGCCGGCCATGACAACAAATTTTTTAATGGCCCCAGACTGAACGGCGGAAACGATCTGATCGGCCAGGGCCAGCACCTGGGCGTGAGCAAAGCCGCCGATGATCTGGCCGCGTTCGATTTCTGCGGGGGGAGGACACTGCTTTGCCTGAGTGATCAGGTCAGAAAAGTCTTTTATTTCCCCGATTTCTCCTCCGATATGGGTGCAGCCAGGAAAGCCTGCTGCGCCGGTGGTATAAAGCCGATGTTTATAGCTGTCCTTTGGAGGGACAATACAGTTGGTGGTCATAAGGATGGGGCCGTTGAAGGATTCAAATTCCTCCTTCTGCTTCCACCAGGCATTGCCGTAGTTGCCTTTAAAATGTGCATATTTCTTGAAGGCAGGGTAGTAGTGGGCCGGAAGCATTTCAGAGTGGGTATACACATCCACCCCGGTGCCTTCTGTCTGCTCCAGAAGCATTTCCAGATCCCTCAGGTCATGGCCGGAAACCAGAATACCGGGGTTTGTTCCAACGCCGATATCAACGGCTGTGATTTCCGGATTTCCGTACGCTTTCGTATTGGCCTCATCTAACAGCGCCATACCGGAAACCCCATATTTACCAGTTTCCAGAACAAGCTGGATCAGATCCTGTACTGTAAGGGAATCATCCAGCGTCGCAGCCAGTGCTTTCTGGAGAAATGCATCTGTTTCAGGATCATTTTTTAAGAGTACATTTGCGTGCTTAGAGTAGGCGGATAAGCCTTTTAAGCCATAGGTAATCAGCTCCCGCAGGGAACGGATATCCTCATCTTTTGTAGAGAGAACACCGATCACGGCTGCCTTTGCGGCAAACTGAGAGCGGTCTTGTGACCAGAGGGCTGCCTCAGGGAGAGCAGCAGGAGCGCTTACCTGAGAAAGAAGGGCTGTCTTTACCGTAAGGGTATGCTCAATCTTGGAAATGATTGCCTCTTTGTCGAAATTTGCATTGGTGATGGTGGTAAAGAGGTTCAGTGTTATAAGATGGTCGATCGTTTCCTCTACGGCAACATTTTCCTGACGCAGCTGTGTGGTAACAGCAGCTAAACCTTTCGTCACCCAGACCAGAAGATCCTGCATGGCGGCAACATCGGGCTGCTTTCCACAGACGCCCACCCGTGTACAGCCTGTGCAGCCGGCAGTTTCCTGACATTGGTAACAAAACATATTAGATTCCATTATTATTTCCTCCTGTTGTATCCTTCGGCCGGACCGCCTTGCCTGCGGCCCGGTAAAGGATGCGCGTGATAGATTTATAGATATGATTGATACGCTGATTATAGGAGAGAAGAAGAAAAAAATATGTTGTTACAACAACAAAATTTCATTTTTTTGTAACGGTTCCTCCTCTGCTCCATGGCACAGGCAGCAGAGTTTTATCACATCTTCTGGAGGATTCAGGGAATAAAGCAGTCCATAGGGAAGGGGAAAGTCCCAGTTCACAGGAAGCGTTACCAGTCCGGGATGGACTTCCTGCCAGCATTCGAGAGTCACCATGGCGTTTTGGGTCTGGGCGCAGCGGTTAAAAACCTCCATATCATAAAACTGCGGCGTATCTTCAATCTCTATCTGCGGGTGGCAGGAAATCTCAGCCCGGATCCTGTCTACCACAGAAGAATCCCCCTGTTTGACCATCATCAGGGTCTCGCCATAAAGATCCTGCATGGTCAGCCGCGCTTTTTTAGCCAGTCGGTGCTCCCTGGAAAGAGCGATACAGTGCTGATAAACGCCCAATGGCTGAAAATTGCAGTGATCCAGCCAGATAGCAGAATCGCAGGCTCCGATCAGAAAGTCAAATTTTTTACCCAGGGAAGAGATTTCCGACACAATCCCCTGGTGATTGTCCTCAAAAGGCACAATATGGAGCTTATATCCGGGAAAATGGTCTTTGACCTGATACCACAGATCTATAAAGGGCCTGCAGGGATTTAAAAGAGAGGTGCCGATACAGAACGTAGTGTCTGCCGTGCCGGCAGCCTGTTTTGCTTCTTCTATGGCCTTGTCTGAATAATCAAACAGGAAACGGGCATGGCGGTAGATTACCTTTCCGGCAGCCGTCAGACGGATTCCCTGGCTGGTGCGGTCAAACAGCTTCATATCCAGATGCTTTTCCAGGGCATTGATCTTTTTCATGACAGCAGGCGGGGAAATATATAATTGTTCTGCAGCCTTATTAAAGCTGCCGCAGTCTGCCACGCAGACAAAAACCGTAAGCTGGCTGTTGAACATGGGAAATAACCTCCTTTTAAACAGGCGCAGCCATTAGCGGCCGCATGAGCATTAAGGTTTGGTTAATGCGATATTATCATTTTGGTTCTTCCATGTCAAGAAAGAGAAAGATACAATAATTAAAAGAAATGGAAACAGATCAGAGTGCAGATACGAAAGGAGATCAGCAATGAAAACAACGGATAAAATTTATAATCAGGCAGATTTTGAAACGGCAAATGTATTTGGGACAGGAAATCCAAACACAGCATTCGCAGCCTATTTTACAGGAAATTCCTATTTAAATCCTCTGACTGAAATGGGAAAGGCGCCGGTATTTCTGGCAAATGTGAGCTTTGAGCCGGGATGCCGCAATAACTGGCACATCCATCGGGCGGCAGAAGGAGGCGGCCAGATCCTGATCTGCACCGCAGGAGAAGGCTGGTATCAGGAGGAAGGAAAAGCGCCGGTCAGTCTGCGGCCGGGAATGGTGGTTGTCATTCCTCCCAACGTCCGTCACTGGCACGGCGCAAAAGCGGATTCCTGGTTCAGCCACATTGCCTTTGAGGCTCCAGGCCGGGAACTTAGCAATGAATGGTGTGAGCCGGTGACAGATGAGGAATACGGCTGTCTGGCAGCGCAAGAGGGCTCACGGAAATAAAGAAGAAATGAAGCAAAGCCGGTAGAAGCGGGGACTCTTTTTACATTGTCTCCAGTACGCCAGGCAGTTCCTTTAAGGTTTTGATCATACAGTCAGGACGGACTGCCCCGATGTTTGTGGATTTTATGAGTTCCTGGTTAAACCAGACCGTTTTGATTCCGGCATTGATTCCGCCCAATATATCCGAGCTCAGACTGTCCCCGACCATAACCGCCTCTTCTGTTTTAAAATCCGGTATGTTCTGAAAGCAGCGCTCAAAAAAATCTTTGGAGGGCTTATTACAGTCCAGCTCCTCTGAAATAAATACATATTCAAAATATCTTCGGATCCCGGCGCTTTTGAGCCGGCTGTTCTGCACTGCGGCTGTGCCGTTGGTAGCCAGATACAGCTTATATCTTCCGTAAAGGGAATCTAAAAGCCATTCCGCCCCGTCTATAAAATAATGTCCCACAGCAAGCAGTTCCTCATAGATACGGGCTGCTTCCTGTGGGGAAGCATCTGTTCCAAGCTCATTAAAAAGCAGCTGGTACCGCCGTATTTTTACCTGCTCCCTGGTAAGCGTTCCAAGCTCCAAAAGCTTCCACTGCGCCAGATTCAGCTGGCTGTAGCGTCGGATTACTGCTTCCGGGCATTCAATCCCCAGAGTGTTCAGCGTCTTTTTTACTGCAATCGCTTCCGCTTTGCTGAAATCCAGAAGGGTATTGTCAAGGTCCATGAAAACGTGTCTGATCATTTTTTAGCTCCTTATGTGTAAATTCTGCCGCCTGCGGCTGACCTGTTTATATACGGCTACTTTAACACAGATCGGCGGCTGCGTAAATACAGATTGGCCGTCTGATGGGGGATGTAAAAAATTTTTGCTGACAAATTCCCTTCTTTTCAGTATAATGTAGCTTATACATATTAACCGTTCCCGGACACAGATTCGGGACGCCGCAAAAAAGGAGGAATTTTTCACTATGGAATCCGATCCACAATCGGCCAGTATCATCACACAGCTGCTCATCCTGCTGGTCTTAACTCTGATCAACGCATTTTTCTCAGGATCTGAGATGGCTGTGGTATCTGTCAACAAAAACAAGATCCACCGTCTGGCGGAGCAGGGCAATAAAAATGCCGCCCTGATCGAGCGCCTGATGGAGGATTCAACGGTCTTTCTCTCTACCATCCAGGTGGCTATCACCCTGGCGGGCTTCTTCTCCAGCGCATCGGCGGCGACAGGTATCGCCCAGGAGCTGGCAGTAAAGATGAACCAGTGGAACGTGCCCTACAGCCAGACGGTAGCGGGAATCGTTGTAACGGTGATCCTGGCCTATTTTAATCTGGTCTTTGGTGAACTTGTGCCAAAGCGGATCGCTCTTCAGAAGGCAGAGGGCTTCAGTCTTTTCTGCGTAGGCCCGGTTTATTTTATCTCGCGGGTCATGAACCCGTTTATCCGTCTGCTCACCCTGTCTACCAGCGGCATTTTGAAGCTTCTGGGGATGCACAGTGAGACTCTGGAGACGGATGTTTCCGAGGAGGAGATTAAGTCTCTTTTAGAGACAGGAAGCGAAAATGGCGTGTTTAATGAGATCGAAAAGGAGATGATCACATCCATTTTCTCCTTTGACGATAAAAAAGCCAGAGAGGTTATGGTTTCCAGACAAGATATGGTGGCCATCGACATTGAAGAACCGATGGAGTCGTATCTGGATGAGATTTTGCAGTCCATGCACTCCAAGATCCCGGTTTATGAAGGGGATATGGACAACATCATTGGTATTCTGTCAACCAAGCTTCTGGTACTTCAGGCCAGGGAAACGTCCTTTGAGGAATTGGATATCCGCTCCCTTCTGCTCCCGCCTTATTTTGTGCCGGAAAATCTCCGCACGGACGCCTTATTTGAACAGATGCAGGCAAAAAAGGAGAAAATGGCCATTCTGGTAGACGAGTACGGAGGCGTATCCGGTATGGTTACGCTGGAGGATCTGATCGAGGAGATCGTGGGAGATATCCATGAGAAATACGAGGAAGAAGAGCCCGAGCTCATGGAGATCGAGCCCAACCGGGTCTACCGTGTATCAGGAAGCATTTCCCTTTTTGATCTGAAAGAAGAACTGCACCTGCACATGGACAGCGCCTGCGATACGCTTTCGGGGTATCTGATGGAACTTCTGGGCCATATTCCTGAGGAGGAGGAACTTCCTCTGACGGTTCAGACGGAGGAAGCAGATTATGAGATCCAGTCTGTGGAGGACAGGGTTATTGACAGGATAAAGCTTACATTAAAAGAGCTGCCTGGAACAGAGGAAGAGGAGGAAAAGTGAAGATTTTAGCATTATTTTAACAAATCTTAATGGATTGTAAGAATAAACACTGATTCCTTTAAGAAACGCCAGATATAATACAAGCTATCAAATGTGCGTATGCCCGGCAGTCCGGGAATGGCGCATCCCGGACGAAAGGGTGCGTTAACGTGCAAAAGGAGGGTTTTGTATGTATCTGGCGTTACTTGGTTTTGGCATGATCATCGTATTTATGGCACTGATCATGGCAAAGAAGCTCAGCCCATTTACCTCTCTGATCCTGGTTCCTATCCTTTTTGGCCTTTTAGCCGGTTATGGCTGGGATACCTTCGGCTATGCCATGGACGGGATCAAGAGCGTGGCTTCCACTTTCGCAATGATGACTTTTGCGATCCTGTATTTCGGCGTTATGCTGCTTACGGGAATGTTTGACCCTATGGTAGACAGGGTGGTAGCCTGGTGTAAGGGCGATCCGTTAAAGGTTTTAGTTGGAACAGCGGTTCTGGCAGCCTTTGTGTCTCTGGACGGAGACGGAACCACAACCGTTATGATCTGCTGTACGGCTCTGATCCCTATTTACAACCGTCTGGGGATTAAAAAGATCTACCTGGCAAATCTGATCATCTTACAGAACTGTATCATGAATCTGATTCCATGGGGCGGCCCTACAGCCCGCGTTATGTCCGTTATGCATCTGGATGCAGGTGAGATTCTGGCGCCTCTGGTGCCTGGAATGGCTCTTTCTGCTATTTATGTCATCGGCGTTGCCTACTACCTGGGCATCAAGGAGAGAAAGCGTCTGGGCGTGCGCAAGGATGTGGTTAATGAGGTTCACACCGTGGAGACTTCCGAGGAAGAACAGGAATGGAAGCGTCCAAACCGTCTCTGGATCAATCTGATTCTTACAGCTGCTATCATCGTTTCCCTGATCATGGGTCTTGCTTCTTCCGCAATTCTCTTTGGTGTGGGAACTGCGCTGGCACTGGTAATCAATTATCCAAATCAGAAGGTTCAGAGAAAGGTAATCAGCTCTCTGGCTCCTGATATGATCAATGTAGTTATGATGGTTCTTGGCGCAGGCGTACTTATGGGCGTATTAAACGGCCCGGAAAATGCCGGTATGTCAAATGCCATTGCAGAACTTCTGGTATCTGTAATTCCTGAGTCTCTGGGACGCTATTTTGCAGTGATTATTGCAGTAATCAGCGCGCCGGGTACATACTTGTTAAACAACGACGCTTTCTACTACGGCGTTCTGCCTCCGCTGGCTGCTACTGCTCAGGCTTATGGCTTTACAGACCTGCAGATCGGCTTTGCAGCCCTTATGGGACAGGCGTTCCATTTCTTAAGCCCGCTGGTTCCGTTCATCTACCTTCTGATGGACCAGACCGAAATCACCCTGGCTCAGTATCAGGGATATATTTTCCGCTGGTGCGTAGGTATTTTCGCTATCTTTATGGTGGTGGGACTTGCACTGGGATATCTGCCGATTTTGTAAATGCAGCAGCGGTTCAGGAAGAAATGCTGTCCTGAATAGTTATAAGAAATAAATGGAATATTGCAAAAAATTAGCAGACAAACAGTAAAAAATCAGTTATAATATGAGTGTTATGCGGAAGTGGGACGACCTGCCGTAGGGATTTTGAACGGCGGCCGTCCCCAATCTGCGCAAAAAATACTGCAAATGTGTACAAAGATGGAGAGTTTTCCCTGTACACTGCATAACAAGGAGGAGAAACAATGAGTTTTCTATTGGAAGGAATCCTGGCAGTCACCTGGCAGCAGCTGGTCATGTATATTGTAGGTATCGTACTGATCTGGCTGGCTGTAAAGAAGGAATATGAGCCTTCCCTGCTGCTTCCCCTGGGATTTGGAGCCATTCTGGTAAATCTGCCCTATTCTGGAGTGATTGATCAGATGGTTCAGGGAAAAGTACCTGCTGCAGGTATCATCCAGTGGCTGTTTGAGTCCGGCATTGAGGCTTCTGAGGCCATGCCCATCCTGCTGTTTATCGGTATCGGAGCCATGATCGACTTCGGTCCTTTATTAAGCCAGCCAGTGCTGTTCTTATTCGGTGCTGCGGCACAGTTTGGTATCTTTGCGGCTATCCTGATTGCCTGCCTGCTGGGCTTTGATTTAAAGGACGCGGCTTCCATCGGTATCATCGGCGCGGCAGACGGCCCTACATCCATCCTGGTATCCCAGGTGCTGGGCTCCAACTACATGGGCCCCATTGCGGTGGCCGCTTATTCCTATATGGCTCTGGTGCCGATCATTCAGCCCTTTGCTATTAAGCTTGTAACTACCCATAAAGAACGCTGCATCCATATGGAATACAATCCAAAGAGTGTAAATAAGACCCTGAGGATCGCTTTCCCGATCGCAGTTACCATTATCGTAGGCTTTATTTCTCCTCAGTCCGTAGCACTGGTAGGTTTCCTTATGTTCGGCAATCTGCTGCGTGAGTGTGGCGTACTTAACAGCTTAAGCCAGGCGGCTCAGAACGAACTGGCAAATATAATTACCCTGCTTCTTGGTATTACCATTTCCTTCAGCATGAAGGCGGAGCAGTTCGTAAATCCGGCAACCCTGATGATCATGGGCTTAGGTCTGGTGGCCTTTGTATTCGACACCATCGGCGGTGTGCTCTTTGCAAAGTTAGTCAATGTATTCCTGAAGATGGCAGGCAAGAACCCTGTTAATCCTATGATCGGCGGCTGCGGTATCTCTGCATTCCCCATGTCTTCCCGCGTAGTACAGAAGATGGCGGCAGAAGCAGAGCCGGGCAACATCATCCTGATGCAGGCAGCCGGTACCAACGTATCCGGTCAGGTAGCCTCTGTAATCGCAGGCGGCCTGGTGATCAGCATTGTCACACAGTATCTGTAAGGAGGAAATACGCATGAATAACGTAGAGATTGCTCTGGAGATCATGGCAAAAGGAATGGGCGGTATTTTCGTAGCCATCTTTGTGATCATGGTGGCAGTGATTGTTCTTGGAAAACTGACTTCCGGAAAGAAAGAGCAGTAGGAAATAAAATGTAATAATAAAAACTCCCGGTTTCCAGGATGGTTAGAAGCCATCCTGGAAACCGGGAGTTTTTTGCTGTAAACGCATCAGAAGAGGATGCAGACTGGATTATACGTTGAAGCGGAAGAGTACCACATCGCCGTCCTTCATCACATATTCTTTGCCTTCGGAACGAACCAGCCCCTTTTCTTTGGCTGCGTTCATGCTGCCGCAGGACATGAGATCATCGTAATTTACCACTTCGGCACGGATAAAGCCTCTCTCAAAATCGCTGTGGATCTTGCCCGCAGCCTGAGGTGCTTTCGTTCCTACCTTGATGGTCCAGGCTCTGGATTCCTGAGGGCCGGCAGTCAGATAGCTCATAAGGCCCAGGATCCGGTAACTGGCGGCAATCAGCTTTTCAAGGCCGGATTCCTTCAAACCCAGATCATCCAGAAACATCTTCTTTTCGTCGTCCTCAAGTTCTGCGATTTCCTGTTCAATCTCCGCGCAGATCACGAATACCTCACAGTCATTCTCACCGGCAAACTGACGGACTTCAGAAACATATGGGTTGGAAACGCCGTCATCAGCCAGATCATCCTCAGAAACATTGGCGGCAAAAATCACCGGTTTCCAGGTAAGAAGATCCAGGGAATTGATAAATGCGCGGTCGTCCTCATCATCCGCCTCAAAGCTGCGGGCTAATTTGCCCTCCTCCAGATGAGCCTTGATGGCCTTTAAAAGCTCCACTTCCTTAGCCAGTTCCTTGTTGTTGAAAGCGCCCTTGGACTGCTTGGCAATGCGGCGCTCCAGGATCTCAATATCAGAGAATACCAGCTCCAGGTTAATGGTTTCAATGTCACGAACAGGATCTACGCTTCCGTCTACATGGATCACGTTTGGATCGTCAAAGCAGCGGACTACATGGACGATAGCATCGACCTCGCGGATATTGGACAGGAACTGATTTCCCAGTCCCTCGCCCTTGGAAGCCCCTTTTACCAGACCGGCGATATCTACAAACTCGATTACTGCATGAGTGGTTTTTTCTGAATGATACATTGAGGTCAGCTTGTCCAAACGCTCATCCGGCACTGGTACAACGCCTACATTAGGGTCAATGGTGCAGAAGGGATAGTTGGCCGACTCTGCCCCTGCCTTGGTCAGGGAATTAAAAAGAGTGCTCTTGCCTACATTGGGGAGTCCTACGATTCCTAATTTCATATATATCAAATCTCCTTTACTTTCAATAGTTTTTGGGGTTAGAGAGGCGTGTTCCGCACCAATTCCGCACCAATTTTTCTGAAACGCACCATTTTAGCTTGCCAGAGAAGTGTTCTGTTCAAACTGTTTGATGGCATTCGTCAGGGATGCGTCAGTGACATGAACATACCGATCCATGGTAGTTTTAATGCTCGAATGACCGAGCAGCTTTTGCAAGACTTTGGGCATAACTCCGCTTTCAATCGCACGAGTTGCATAGGTATGTCTCAGAGCGTGCATACAAAAACGTTTAATATGAGCTTCATCGCACAGCTTGTACAGATGAGTGTCATAGGAACTGTTCTTTGCAGGCTCTCCGGTACGGAAATTGATGAACACCAAATCTCTCATACAGAGATACTTGGTTTCGCCGGTACGGCGATCCACATATTCTAGAATCTGAGACAGCAATTCTGACTCCTTGCGGGTGTGGCGTTCTTCGTAGCACGATTTGAGTATGTCGTATGCCCGGTTCGTCAGCGGAATCGTGCGGTAGCTGCTTTTCGACTTTGGAGGACCGGCACGCCATACTTTGATATTATGCCGATATTCCAGTGTCTTGCTGACGGTCAATGTCCGCTTTTTCCAGTCGATGGAATCCCAAGTCAAGCCAATCATTTCAGAGGTACGCAGACCGGTCTCCAATAACAGCACATATTGCCTGTAATTGTGAGAACGTTTTGCAGTTTCCAGAAAGATTTTCTGTTCCTCCACAGTTAAGAACTTAATGTCATCCACAGCCCGGACAGGCTTCGTATAACGAACACCATCCATAGGATGTTTGGTAAGCATATCATTCATGACTGCTGCCCGAAACATCGTTCCCATTGCAATATATGCCTGCCTGATGGTAGAACCCGCATAGGTTGCTTCCATCCGATTTAGAACGATTTTACAATGCATGGGCTTGACATCGCACATACGCATATTTCCGATGATCGGCTGTATGTTCATTTGATACCGTTCCCTGTAGTTCCTTTTGGTATTGGGAGCCAGATCAGCAATCAGATTTGTGATCCAAAACTCAAACCAGTTATCTACTGTCATTTCGGAGGAAGGGTTATGAACATTGTGCTTATCTTCGTACTGCGCATCGGCAAGCCAGTTGCGGGCTTCCGGAAGCGTGTCAAAATGCCTTTCCTTGCGTGAACCGTCCTTTGCAGTATATCTTGCGGCGTACTTACCATCTTTTCTCTGGCAGATACCCTTGCCACATTCTTTGCCTTTTAAGTTTTTGCCCATATAATGAACTCCTTTCCTTAGAGTAGGAAACGTGAGCTCATCACGACACTCTACTCTAACATAAAAACGTTATTTTTTCAATAGATTCCGGCGTTTTTGGTGCGCACCAAAAACATAAACTTCATATTTCCAAATGGTACGCACCAGTGCTAGCTATTTTTATTGTTAAATTGCAACTCGGCCTTCGATAAATTCCTCAAAAGCCTTGCGTTTTACCAGTTTCTTTGTTCCGACATACAGAACAAAAGGACAATTAGGTTGTTTCAGCATCTCGTCAATTTTGTTAATTCCAATATTGCTGTATTCTGCCGCTTCACGAATAGAAAGCAGCATTTTACGATCAATAGGCAGGGGCATTGCCTGCTGGTTCTGATTTATCATAGGCAGTTATCCTCCATAACTATCGTTGTCGCAGCATTCGCCAAATGGATACACAAGAGTATCCGCTTGGCTCATTGCCTGCGCACATGAAAACAGCCAGACAGAGGGTGTCGGCAACGAAGTCCGGCAACGGGTGCAGGAAGACCTTGCAAACAATCTCAGTCTGGCGATGGTTACTATTTATACTTTTCTTTTATTTTTTTGTTGTTTTGGTTGTTAAAGAGGGAGAAAGCCCGGAAATAAGGGATTTTCCCCGGCAACCGGCTCGGCAACGGGATAGCAACAGGGGGTGCAACGGGCTGTCATTTTCAGAATGGAAGCTCCATCTGTTCTGTGACCTCCACAAAACCGTCCATCGTTTTTTCAGACGGGTTGCATAAGTCCGTTGCCGGGTTTTCACGCTCCCAGCCCTTTTGTCTGCCATATTCGGGAAACATTCTTGGGTTCGGGAAGTACCGCCAGCCGGTAATGCACTGGTTCATAATCTCGTTGATTTCCCGGATTTCCCATTGCTTCGGCTCGTCAAAGGCATGGTTCAAGGCTTCCTTGTAGAGCTGCTTGGAGCAGACCATGCTCCCGGTGTACTTATCAAGATACGCCTGTATCATCCCGGCTTTGGTGTCCTCCGGCATAAAATCCCGCTGGTGTTCCTTGAGATACCGCTGCATGGCGGGGCTGAAAGCCAGCTTGAACCTGCCGCTTCGGTAAATCTCCATCGCTTCCGCCCACATCTGCTCAATATAAGCTCTGGAAGCAGCTTCATCCTCCAAAATATGAACCTCGGCTTGCTCCGGGTACACCATGACGGGGATAAAGCGGCGGTTGCCGGAACGGTCAAGGGGCAGGAAGTCAAGGGCATTGGAAGTGCCGCCAAACACGCACTGACGGGGGCGGTCTGCCGGGTGTGTTTCATAAGGTATCTTGTAAACCTCTTTCTGCCGGCTTAAAAACGACTTGATTTCCTCAATGCTCTTGGCGTTGGCGGTTGCCATCATTTCCGACATTTCGATAATCCAGTGACCTTGCAGCTTGCGGTACACATTGTCATCGTCCAGCTTCCGCAAATCATCGGAGAACCACTCGTCCCGGACTGCCAGCAGACGGAAGAAGGTGGACTTGCCAGCCCCCTGACCGCCTACCAGACAGAGCATGATTTCAAATTTGCATCCCGGCTGAAAGGCTCGTGAGATTGCACCCAGCAGGAACAGCTTCAACGCTTCATAGGTGTAATCGTCTGCGTCAGCCCCCAGAAAGTGCCGCAGGCAGAAGCGGATTCGTTCCTTCCCGTCCCACACAAGGGAACTTAAATAATCCCGGATGGGATGGTACTTGTTTTCATTCGCCACAATCCCGATGGCGTTATCAATCTTTTTCTCATTGGTAAGCCCGTAGGTTTCTTCCAGATAGAGAAGCAGATACTTCATATCCGTATCGTTTAAGGCGGTGCTTTCCCTGTGGAAGCCGATGGGCTTTATGATGTCCTTGCGGTCGGTCAGGATGTTGTATGCGATAGCCCCGGAAAGCAGCGGGTCACGCTGGAATACGGTCAGGCAGTTCCGTATGCTCTGACAGACACCGCCTTTTTCGGTGGTTTCCAGCCCCGCCTTGATTTCCTCAATGCTCTGGGGCGGCTGCATGGCGTTCATGGTGTTTTTTAGTTCTTGCTGCGTCTGCGGCTGCAAGCTCTGCCATTCGTTGTTCAAGCTGTATCACATCCTTTCCGTAGTCCGTAATCAAAGCCGCTTTTTCCTCTGTCTCCCCGAACAGCAGCACATCCAGCAGATATTCCACTTGGGCTTGCTTCTGTAAGGCTTCCACAAACCGGGGATGAAAAGCTTCCTCCGGGGAGTGCGGGGCGTAATCCGTTCTCCATGCCATAAGCAAATGGAGATAATCGGCAAGGATACAAAAGCAGCGGTTCTTTGCTTCCTGAAACTGTTCCTCCGGTGATTTCTGCCGGGGCTTGGGCTTTTTTGCCTTTCCCGGCGGCTTCCAGTCCTCATAGGAAAGCCCGAAGTCCTGTGCCAGTTGTACGGCGGCTTCTTTCTTTCCCAGCCCATACAGGGCGGCGGCAAAATCAATCACATCCCCATCCGCACCGCAGCCGAAGCAGTGGTAACGCCGATCCAGCTTCATGCTTGGGGTTTTATCGTGATGGAACGGGCAGCAAGCCATCCCGTTCCGACCTATATGGATTCCATAATGCTCCGCAGCCTGTCTTGTTGTGACGGACTGCTTCACAGCTTCAAATACATTCAAATCTATCCCTCCTTGAAAAAAAGAAAAGCACCTGACATTCTCTGATTGAAAATGGCAAGTGCCTGTTAAAGTTCCATATCCTGTTGTTTGTGTTTTTCCTGTACCGGGGCGGTTTTCTCTGTCTTTTTCTCATCCGCCTTATCCTGCAAGACTTCTTTAAGAGGCTGCTTCTTGGGCGGCTCTTTGCTTTCCTCTGTGCCGGGTGTAGCTTTCCGTACCCAGTAACGGATGTCCCGCAGCTTCTTCAAATCTTCCTGGACCTCACTAAGCGGTACTTTCAGTTCTGCGATTTCGCTGACCAGTTTTGCCTGCTCCTGTTGCAGCTCCTTTCTGGTGCTGTCCTTATCGTCCGGGTGCTTGGCAATGTAGGCAGCGGCTTTCTCATACCGGGCAACCTCCGGGTGTTCCTGCTTGAATGTTTCCTTTGTTTTCTTGAAAAATATTTTCTGGTACTTCTCATGGACGCTCTTACATTCCTTACAGTCTGTCCGGGCGGAAAGAATCCCGTCAATCACTTTGCTGCGGGCTTCCTTTGGCTTCATCTGGCTGCGGTAGTCGGCAACAGATTTCTCGGAAGATTTCAGAAATGCCTCCAAATCCTCCACAGTGGAAAGCCCCTTTCGTCGGAGATAGGACAATGCTTCGCTGACTGCCTTTAAGTCCTTGGAAGTCCCCCGGTTTTGTCCAGCCCTTGTCCAGTCCTTCCGTTCTTCCTTGCGTATCTCCATATACTTCATCAGCAGATTGGGAAGAAGTGTTGCTTCCTCCGCCGCTTTTTGTGCAAGCAGCTCTTTCCGTTTTTCTCCCAGCTCGGTAATCCAGCCTTTGAGGTTTTGGATGAGCTGCCGGATGGACTTCATCAGGCTATTGGCGGCTCTGATTTCTCGGTTCAGGTTGCCGATATTCGTCTGGATACCTCGCTTTTCCATCTGCCGGACAGCAGCCCCCTCGTGGACAGTAGGGATAATATCAAGCCCCTGTCTGGCATAGGAACGCAAGTCCACACGCTCCGGGCGGTCATTGGCTTCCAGATAGCGGTTCTGGATGACCTCCCATTCATGCCGCCAGATTTCACAATACTTCTGGTCGTTCCAGTCAACCGTATCCTCCTTGTGGCTTTTCCACCTGCCGGATGGCAGCTTTATCCGTTCCCCGTTTTCATCAAGGTCATAAACCTTACGGCTCTTGGGAAGCCATTTCCCATGTTCGTCCATTGCCCTCATAGTCAGCAGGACATGGGCGTGGGGATTGTGTCCCGGCGGATGGGGGTCATGGATGGCAAAGTCAACAATCATGCCTTTGGAAACAAACTGTTGCTGGCAGAACTCCCGGACAAGGACAGCGTACTGGTCGGGCGGTATCTCTCTTGGGATGGTAAGCACCCACCGCCTTGCAAGCTGGGAGTTCCATTGCTTCTCCACCGCTTCGGCGGCGTTCCATAAGGTATTGCGGTCTGCATACTCCGGCGGGGCATTTGCCGGTAGCAGAATTTCATTGTGGACGATACCACGCTTTTCCGGGTAGTGCTTCACTTGCTGGTCATATTCGCAGAACAGCTTTTCGCCGCTCTGGTAGGCAGCGGCGGCAACCGCAGACTGTTGTTGGCTTCGCTGCACAATAGAAATTTCGTTGTGTGGGCAGGGCATTTCGTATCGCTCCTTTCTGTAATTGACGGATGAGTGGGCGTTTTGCCGCCCCATTTTGGGCAGAAAAAAAGCAGGAGACCTTTTTCAGATTTCCTGCTTGGTGTGCCGCTGTTTTGGCGGCGGGTATTTAGTTGTGAAAGTTCGGGACAAGTTGACCCGATGTGTAGAGGGGCAATAAATTGAAAGTTATTTATTATCAATCTCAAATTTTTTTTGTAGCATTTCCAGACTTTGATAAACGATTTCATATTGTTCATCTGTCCATTCTGATGTTAACTTCTGATTAAATTCTTTTAATGCTCTACTTAAAGGCTCATATTTTAATCGTCCCCTTTCTGTAAGATGTATTTTTTTGTTTCTCTTATCTTTAGGGTCTGTTTCTCGTGTGATATATCCTTTTTGCTCTAATGATTTAACCATTCGAGCCGTAGCAGCCTTATCTACTTTCACAAGTTTTGTTAATTCATCCTGAGTCAATCCATCCTGTTTTGTAAGTGCCATGTAATAAGGCTCTTCTCCGACACTTATGTCAAATGGAACAACTACATTTTTTAATTCTTGCTGAATACATCTTGATAAATAAGTTATAAGTTTTCCGATACTTTTCTCCACTTTATGCCTCTTTTCTTCTTAAAACTTTGTCCAATATCACATTCCAAAAAATACTCGAAAAATATCCAAATACAACATTAATAGGAAATGAGGAAAAATATATTTTCCAGAAATTCTCATCATATCCCTTCATTCTTAACAATCCGCTTACAGACATAATTGCAGTAAAATATATCGCTGGAATTATTGATGAAAGAACTAAGAAAACAATATATGATTTTCCAGTATATAGTTTATCTGTTACTTTTGCACCTATAAGTCCAGCCGGAAAAATCAAAGATGCTATACTTGCAACTATAGATTGTAATAACATCATTGCAAGTATAGACGGAAAAACAATTTTTCCAGTATTCATCTGAGACATAATGCAACTCATTGTACTCCCCATCAATATAGGGAAAATATAACGTTTATATTTCATTACTCTTACCTCACTTTTCAGAATAAGTGAAGTATATCACAAATCAGTTGACGCGTCAACTAATTTGTTTTTAAGCTTATATCTCTTAAAATTATATTTTAGTGGTAAACTTCGTAGTAAATACTGTTTCTATAAATTTTTCCTTTCAAAGGGTAGCTGGCGGCAGCCAGCGCAGGGGTGCAAAACGTCCGGTGGACGTTTGCCCTGCACCGACCGAAGCGGAGCGGAGACGGCGTAGCGTCCCCTGTTTGATTTGGAGCAGACCATGACTGCGGAAGCCGACATTCTGTCGGCTGCTGGGGCATTCGCCGAGTGAATATGCAAGCATATTCGTTCGGCTCATTGCTCGCACAAATCACAGCCCTCCGGCGAGGAGCCTTTGGAGAACGCAATGCACCAACCTCTGGGTGGTGTATAATTGCGCCCTTAGTAAACTAAGGGGTTTCCGGCTTCTCCCGTTCCAGCAGTTTTTTCAATAGTTCCTGCGTGTCCTGCCTGTGAAAAATGAGTTTCAACAACAGCATGACATCATCATCTGTCAGGCGTTCCGGCTCTTGCAGAAAACTTTCCAGCATACCGCCACGGGTACAGAGCCGGTGCGTCCGTTCCTTTCGGGTAAGCTGCTTCAACTGGTGCTGCAATACCTTTTCATCATTAATGGCTTTCCGCAGCTTCTTTTCGCTTTTCTCCAGCTCCCTGTTGAGCTTTTCCAGCTTTGAGGTATCAGGCAAGGGCAGCGTCCTCCTTTCCCGGTATCAGCACATAAATCCTGTTTGGTTCTCCCACGCCCTGACGCACCCGCATGATAAGTCCGGCGGTTTCCAGTTCATTCAAAGAACGCTTGACCGTCATGGAGCTGCGGGACAGGACTGCGGCAATGGCTGTGACAGGGAAGCAGACAAACAGGATTCCGTTCTCGTCCTCCTGCCCTTTGGATAGCATAGCGTCCAGCATCCGGCAGTACATGACCTTTGCGGTGCTGCTGACTGGAAATCCTGTCAACGCTCTGGGAAAGGGCATACAGGGCGGCAAGGGTGTGTCTATCGTCATAAATTCAAAATTCATTCGGTGTGTTCCTCCTTTTTCTTTGCTCGTTTGGATAAATAACGGGGGCAGTCAATCACAACCGCCCGGAAGCTCTGCCTGCACCCATGCTGGCATTTCCGGCATAATTCGTTGTAAGTGACACGCCCCCGGTCATTGAGGTAAAAGGAAAGCTCATGCTTCCTCTTTTTGCTCATTCTCGGCATATTGCATTTCCTCCCGTTTTAGTGTATGGTTTCGGGGCGATTTTCGGCAAAATTACAGCCATAGAGCCGCTTAAAATCTCCCAAAGTATCAGCGATAGGGTAGACTATCCCCCTATCAGATTGTCGTGTTTCGGTATCATTTCGGTGTCAGTTCGCCAGTTCTCCCCGGTGTCGTTCCTCCCCTGAATCTCACAGCGGCGTATCGCTCCCTTTGGTATGCTCGTTTCGGTCAGGGTTCCTCCACATCCCTGCCAAAAGTCATGGCACTACATCGCCGGGGAAGCATATCCCACACAGGCTGGTCATTCGATTGGAATAATCCATCGATGAACTACCTGTATCATAGAACATTTTTGTGCCCTGTGCCGTATGTCCACAAAGTAGGAATTAGGAGTAAAAATCAGAAATTTCCACGATTGCGGAAATAGTATGTTATAATAAATCCAGCGGTCATATATGCCGCTGGAAAGGGGCTGAACCTTATGAAGTGCAATGTTTCCATTCCCGAAAGAATGAAAGATTTACGGGTGGAGCGCCATTTAAGTTTGGAAGAACTGGAAGCTGCCGTTGGCATTTCAAAATCTGCTCTCGGAAGTTATGAATCAACAGAGGGCTGCAAGGAAATCAACCACGGAAGTATCTTAAAGCTGGCAGACTTTTATCAGGTATCCACCGATTATCTGCTTTGCCGGACAGACAACCGCAATCCAGAAAATATAGAACTTACAGAGCTGCATATCAATGATGGAGTTGTGGAACTTCTGAAAAGCGAACGCTTCAACAACAGGCTGCTGTGTGAGATTATCTCCCATGAAAAATTCCGGGAACTGCTGGCAGACGCAGAAATCTATGTGGACGGGATAGCAACCATGCGTTTCCATGACATGAACAGTTCGCTGGCTGCTGTGCGGGCTATGATACTGGAAGCACATCCCGAAGCGGCAGCAGACCGGGCAATCAAAGTATTGGAAGCCTGTCAGGTAGAGGAAGAAGATTTTTTCTGCCATGTGACACATAAAACATGGGACACCATTCTCTATGACATACGCAAGGCACACGAAAATGACAATGAAAGTGCGCCGGATACCACGCCCGCTGATGAGCTGATCCGGGAAGTCCAAAAGGCTATGCAATCGCCGGGGGACAGGGTGCAGCAATTTACAGAGATATTCTGCAAGGCGTTCCAGCTCAAATATAAGCGGCTCTCGGAAGAAGAACGCACCACCTTGAAAAAGCTGTTCCGCAAGTCCCCGCTTATCAAACACTCCGGCATGAATTTCCGACGCAGACCTTGGAAATGAAAACTGCCGTTGTGGGAATGGGGGTTCCTACAACGGCAGCGTCTTTTATTCGCCGGTATATGTAATTTCTATTTCATAGCCGCCATCCTCATAGTAAGTGTGGAAAGCATAGTCCCCGATTTGCAAGTCACCTTCTGTGACAGGGTAAAAGGACTTTTCCTCTGCGTCATAAATCACAGCTTCGTCTATAAATTCATCTTCCACAATAGTCAGGATTTCCCGGATACAATCATCACAAAAATGTGTTTTCATTTTGTGGGCGCTCACAATGCCCCGTCCCCGGTCAATGGAAGCGGTAGCGCTGCCGTTATTGGAATTTGACATCATCATAAAGTGAGCTTCGCTGATTTCATCATATCCAGAGGTAATCATTGTGCTGCCTCTTTCCCGTTGGCTCTCAATCGGCCCGGTATTATCGAATATTTCCAACCCATAGGCTGTGCCGGTATTTAGGAAAACCAGATTGATACGCTCCGGCAGCTCCCGTTCCAGACAACAGCCGTCAGCCGTATTCTGGATATATCGGATAAGGTTTTCAACATCCTGTCCATACTGGCTGTACACCAAATCGTGCCGGATGGTTTGAGCAATTTCCTCATATTCATCATCGGTGGCTGTTGCCATGTAAGTAACAACCGTTTCTAAAAATTCTTCCATATCTTTCTGGTTTTGATGGTTTGTCCATATATTTCCGGCTATAATACCGATTGAGAAAAGCCCAAATGTAGCAGCCCCTATCATAAAACCGTCATAAAGCAGGGAACGCTTGTCATGCTGGCTTAAATGTTTTTTATCCATGTCCAGTTCATCATCTGCCGAGAAATCCAGCCAGCAGTCCCGCATTTTTCTCCATGTATTCTTCATATCCGTACCCTCCAATAAGCTATAAGCTAATATGTTATAGTCTAACAGAAGCTATTGAAAACAGCAATCATATTATAGTCTTAAAGAGTACAAAATGATAACTGATAGCTAATATCTAATAGATAGGTGTGGACTATGGAAAAGAATGGATTAGGAAAGCGTATCAACGCAGTAAGGAAAGACAGGGGCTTAACTGCTGACCGTCTTTCGGAAATGTGCAATATCAACGCTACTTATCTCCGGCAGATTGAGGGCGGCGTAAAAATGCCCAGCCTGTCGGTATTCATAGACATTTGCAAGGCTCTGAAAATCTCGCCTGATTATCTTCTACAAGACGAACTGGAAGAAAACGAAATCAGTACCATCCGGGAGATAGAAGCACTCTGGAAAGATACTTCTCCCAGCAAACAGGCGCTTGCATTTGCCATGATAAAAGCGGTGTTGGAGTATAAGGAGTAACAGAACAGCCAGCCGGAATCGGCTTGCTGAATTTCTTTCAAAAATAAATCCCCGCTGGATGTTCCAGTGGGGATTTATATAGCTTTAGATCAATCAAACGATGTTTGTGAATGCCGTAGATATAGTTTTTTAATTCGCCATCGAAAATAATTTGTCGTGATGAACTCGTTTCCCAAAATATTGTTTTCCCATTTGCCGCACCAATTCCGCACCAATTTGTCATGAAACTATATGTAAATACATGAATTTATATAACGGCAGAGTACGAAAATATGGGATTTATCGAGGTTTATAAAGGAATATGGAGATATGAAACAGGCATTTAACTAACAATACCTAATTTCATTTTTATCTTTACCTGTTCAGAAACCCTTGTAATTTTGCGGGTTTCTGCCTTTCTCTATATTTTTATTACACCCTTTTTACGCCTTTTTTCAAATCATGGGTGCAGCTGATTCAGATTGCTGAGCAGCTTTTATAAGGGATTCGTCCGTGACATAGACATATAGGTCTATTGTTGTTATGAGGCTTGCCCGATAATTTCATAATTGTATTCGGTAAGGGGGAATAAATTATATTAGCAGTCCAATAATTAAACCATTCCCGGCAGTGTCAAAAAATATTTTTCTTTGCCTTTACCGCACGCCTTACCTTTTAAAGTTTTTACTATATCGGACTCCTTTCAGCAAAAAAAGGACTTAACGCAAGTATAAAGTATAGCATAAAGCCTCCTTTTTTTCAATCTTATGGGACTAATATTCTGTTGTTTAGGGGGCGTATAATCAGTTTCTGGCGAATATATTCTTCAAGCTCATGTTTGTTCATATACAATCATACACCTCTTTTTCTAAAATTACAGCATGAACCGTAAAAATATAGATAGTTCATCTAAAGAGCAAAGTACAGAATTTTTGGCAGTTCTCCAACAAGAACCCCGGCATCTGCACTCCCTTAGCCATTCTTTCAGAGAAGAAGCTGGGGATGCGGTGCAAATGCTGCAGACATTTTTTGCCGTGAGTGGTAAATTATAATAGTAATTTAGCTGTAAATAGTATATACTGTAGGTTGTGCGGCCTTTTGGCCCCCAAGGGAAAACATAAAAGTATACATTCTGAGCGACAAACGGCTTTGAACGTATACAGAAGAAAAAGAGAGGTAGGAGTGTCATTATGCTTAGATTGGAAAATCTCTCCTTTGAAGTAAATGATGAAAAGGGAGAAAAGGGCATTATCAAGGATATAAGCCTGACCGTAGATGACGGGAAATTCGTGGTGATCACAGGTCCAAATGGCGGAGGTAAGTCTACCACAGCAAAACTGATCATGGGAATTGAGCATCCCACGGGAGGAAAAATCTGGTTTGACGGAGAGGATATTACAGAAAAGAGTATTACAGACCGGGCAAAGATGGGAATCAGCTTTGCATTCCAGCAGCCGGTGCGTTTTAAGGGAGTTCAGGTTATTGACCTTTTACGTCTGGCTTCCGGCAAGAAACTGACCGTATCTGAGGCCTGTCAGTACCTGTCTGAAGTGGGACTCTGTGCCAAGGATTACATTAACCGCGAGGTCAACAGCAGCTTATCCGGCGGAGAGTTAAAGAGAATTGAGATTGCTACCATTCTTGCCAGAGGGGCCAAGCTTTCTGTATTTGACGAGCCGGAGGCCGGCATTGACTTATGGAGCTTCCAGAACCTGATTCAGGTGTTTGAGAGGATGCGTCAGAATACAAAGGGCTCCATCCTGATCATTTCCCATCAGGAGCGTATTTTAAATATTGCAGATGAAATTATTGTGATCGCAGATGGAAAAATCGTAAATCAGGGTACAAGGGATGAGATCATGCCAAAGATCATGGGAACAGCTTCTGCAGTGGATGCCTGTTTTGGTTTCCTTGATTCCGTGCAGTAAGGGAGGACAAGAGGATGGATCAGATCGAAGAGAGATTATTAGAGGAAGTGGCTGACCTTCACGGTGTACCGGAGGGAGCCTACAATATCCGCGCCAACGGACAGATGGCCGGAAGAAATACAACGGCAAATATTGATATTGCCACCAAGACCGACAAGCCTGGGATTGATATCCGCATCAAGCCGGGAACAAAGCATGAGAGCGTTCATATCCCGGTAGTTTTAAGCGCCAGCGGTTTAAAAGAGGTGGTATATAATGATTTCTACATCGGAGATGACGCGGATGTGGTAATTGTTGCAGGCTGCGGCATCCACAACTGCGGCGTTCAGGATTCTGAGCATGACGGTATTCACCGTTTCTTTGTAGGCAGAAATGCAAAGGTAAAATATGTTGAGAAGCATTACGGTGAAGGTGAGGGCACAGGAAAGCGCATTTTAAATCCGGGAACAGAGGTATATATGGAAGAAAACAGCCTCATGGAGATGGAAATGGTTCAGATTAGGGGCGTAGATTCTACCATCCGCACCAACAAGGCTCAGCTGGCCGCAGGCGCCAAGCTGCTGGTTCGGGAGCGCCTTCTGACCCACGGCGATCAGACAGCGGAAAGCGTGTATGATGTGGAACTTAACGGCGATGATTCCAGTGCGGATGTGGTATCACGTTCTGTTGCAAAGGACCGCTCCCGGCAGGTATTTAAGTCCAATATCATTGGAAATGCAAAGTGCAGCGGCCATACGGAGTGTGACGCCATTATCATGGACGATGCAAAGATCGTGGCAGTCCCTGGTCTGGTGGCGGACAATATTGATGCGGCATTGATCCATGAGGCCGCCATCGGAAAGATCGCAGGAGAGCAGATTATCAAGCTGATGACGCTGGGACTGACAGAGGAAGAGGCTGAGGCGCAGATCGTAAACGGATTCCTGAAATAATAAGGGAACGAAATGTATTTTAAATAAAAAGCAGGAGGTTTTTACCTTTCCTCCTGCTCCATGCGGCTGGATACCCGGTACTGTCTGGGGGTCAGCCCGGTATATTGTTTAAAGATGCGATGGAAATAACTGAAATTTTCATATCCCACGGCCATACTCACATCCAGTATGGACAGAGCGGTTGAACGCAGGAGCGAACAGGCCTGGTTCAGCCGTTTTTTTTGTACCAGTTCCGTATAGGTACAGCCTGAGAGCCGCCGGACTGTCCGGGACAGCCAGGTCAGGTCGCAGCAGAGCCGCCCGGCTAACTGGGTCAGTTCACCGTCCTTATAATGCTCCTCCACATACTGAAAGACCTGCATCAGAATCTCCTGCTCAAAGGAGGTATGTCCTGCTTCGATCCGGTCAGTGTAGTTTAAAAGCTGGAGAAAAAGCAGTCCCATGGTGATCTGGTTCATCAGCCGTTTGTTCTGAATCTCATGAAAAATGGTCCATACCAGGTTCTCCAGCAGATTCTGGACAGGCAGGACATCCGACACCTTAAAATGCAGATAGGACAACGGCGAATCTGCGGTCTGCAGGCATCCTACCACAAAATCCCGAAGCATACTCTGCTCCGATCCCAGCATAGCCAGTGTCTGGTCAAAAAACTCCGGCAGGATAATAAAATTGACAGCCACATCCTCTCTGCCTGCAGGAAGGATCTCCTGGGTGGCGTGCTGATTTAAAATAAGAAGTTCTCCCGTCTGCAGCACCAGACGGGTTTTGTTTATAATGTGGGTGGTCTGGCCGGAGCACATATAGATCATCTCCACATAATTGTGGGTGTGCCTGGGGAAATGGACGAACCGGGTGTGAGGACGCACCCGGATCAGACGCCCTTCCTTTAACATCTTCCCGCTGGTGATGACGAAATCAGATCCTTCGGAATAGAGGGTCTGGTCTACGCCGGATCTTCCTTCCAGGATACGCTGTTCCTCTTCGGTGATCCTGCTTAATTCAGCTAACAAAAGCTTGTTCATGGGAGCCCTCCTTTTGGTTTCAGCGCATATGCTTATTGTATCACAGATATGCAAATAAAGACAGTTTTTTAGCCAAAAAGCGCTCTTTTTTTCTCTTTCTTTTTCCAATACAATAAAATTATAAAAGAGATTGTACGGCAAGGGATGCAGTGCAGAGGAGGAGGACGATGGAAAAGTATTATCTGGCGGTGGATATCGGCGCATCCAGCGGCCGCCATATGCTGGGACATATAGAAAACGGGAAAATGGAACTGGAGGAGATATGGCGCTTTGAAAATGGCATGAAGGATCATGACGGTTCCCTCTGCTGGGATCTGGAGGCGCTGTTTCGGGAAATCAAGACAGGAATCCGCCGGTGTAAGGAACTGGGAAAAGTACCGGTATCCATGGGAATCGATACCTGGGCTGTGGACTATGTGCTTTTGGATGAAAAGGATCGGGTGCTGGGAAAAACCTATGGATACCGTGACAGCCGAACAGAGGGAATGGATAAAGAGGTATATAAAATCATTCCCGAAGATCAGCTGTATGGCCGCACGGGTATCCAGAAACAGAGTTTCAACACCATTTATCAGCTGATGGCAGTAAAGAAAAACAACCCAGAGCATCTAAAGAGAGCAAGGACATTCCTAATGCTCCCCGATTACTTTCATTTCCTGCTGACAGGGGAGAAACGATCAGAGTACACCAATGCCACCTCTACCCAGCTGGTAAATGCGGCAGCCAATGACTGGGACAGAGAACTGATCCGGCGTTTAGGATATCCGGAAGATATCTTTCTTCCCTTAAGCCAGCCGGGGACGGCAGTGGGAAACTTTAAAGAGGAGATTGAAAAAGAGGTGGGATTTTCCTGCCAGATTGTCCTTCCTGCCACACATGATACGGGGTCTGCCGTTATGGCAGTTCCATATGGAGGCGATCACAGCCTGTATATCAGCTCAGGCACCTGGTCTTTAATGGGGATTGAGAGCAGAAATGCCATCTGCACAGAGGAAAGCCGACAGAGGAATTTCACCAATGAAGGCGGATATGAATACAGATATCGTTATTTAAAGAATATTATGGGCCTGTGGATGATTCAGTCGGTGAGACGGGAACTGGAGCATACATATTCATTTGCAGAGCTTTGTTCCATGGCGGCAAAGAGCAGCGGTTTTCCGTCCAGAGTAGATGTAAATGACCATGCCTTCTTAGCGCCGCCTTCCATGATACGCGCTATTCGGAAAATGTGTGCCCAGACGAGGCAGCCGGTGCCGGAAACGCCGGGAGAGCTGGCAGCAGTGGTATATGAGAGCCTAAGCGACAGCTACCGGGAGACGGTAAGAGAGATTGAAGTGCTAACAGGCCGGGTTTATGATACCATCTGTATCGTAGGAGGAGGCTCCAATGCAGATTATTTAAACCGCCTGACGGCAGAAAAATCCCATAAAAAGGTGCTGGCAGGGCCAGCAGAGGCAACCGCTATTGGAAATCTCGTGGCACAGATGATCAAAAACGGGGAATTTGACAGCTTAGAGGCAGCGAGAAGGTGCGTAGGACAGTCATTTTCCATCCGTGAATATAAGCCGGAATGAACGGGTCAGAAGAGAGGAGAATCAGATATGAATCAGACAGAACGCTATGAATCTGCAAAAGAGCTTTACAGGGGCCTTGGTATTGATACAGACCAGGTGATCAGGAGATTAAAGGAGATTCCGGTGTCCCTTCACTGCTGGCAGGGGGACGATGTAAAAGGGTTTGACCAGGACGGCCCTCTGACTGGGGGTATCCAGGCAACGGGAAATTATCCGGGAAGAGCCAGAACGCCAGAGGAACTGATGGAGGATATGGAGATGGCCATGAGCCTGATGCCGGGGAAGAAGAAGCTGAACCTTCATGCAAGCTATGCAGTCTTTGAGAACGGAGAGTATGCGGACAGAGATCAGTTAGAGCCGAAGCATTTTGCAAAATGGGTGGAATTTGCAAAGAAGCATCATATGGGAATTGATTTTAATCCTACCTTTTTCTCCCATGCAAAGGTAAAGGACGGACTGACCTTAACAAGCCCTGACAAAGAGACGAGAGAGTTCTGGATCCGTCACGGAAAGGCCTGTATCCGTATTTCCGAGTATTTTGCAAAGGAGACGGGAATCCCCTGTGTGATGAATATCTGGATCGGCGACGGTTTTAAGGATGTTCCCGCAGACCGCTTAGGCCCCAGGCTGCGCTACAGGGAGTCGATTGAAGCGATTCTGGCAGAGCCCTATGATCCCAAGCTTGTGAAGCCCTGCGTGGAATCCAAGGTATTTGGAATTGGCGTAGAGTCCTATACCGCAGGCTCCGCGGAGTTTGCCCTTTCCTTTGCTGCTACCCACCAGGGGGTTCTTCCGCTGATGGATAATGGCCATTATCACCCCACAGAGATGGTATCCGACAAGATTCCGGCCCTGTTGTGCTTCTTCCCTGAGATTGCCCTCCATGTGACCCGCCCTGTGCGCTGGGACAGCGATCATGTAGTGCTTTTTGATGATGAGACAAGGGAGATTGCAAAGGAAATCGTCAGAAATAATGCCCTGAACCGGGTATACATTGCCCTGGATTATTTTGACGCCAGCATCAATCGTATTTCGGCATGGACGGTAGGCTTTAGAAGCTTCCAGAAGGCCCTGCTGTCTGCCCTCTTAACGCCGGCGGAGCTGTTAAAGGGACTTCAGGATGAAAACCGTATGTCCGAGCTTATGATGCTGCAGGAAGAGATAAAGCTGTATCCGTTAGGAGACGTGTGGAACGAATACTGCCGTCAGTGCGGCGTGGAAGGCGGCCAGGGCTGGTTTGAGAAAGTCAAGGCATACGAGCAGGACGTATTATCAAAGAGAAAGTAAAGGGGAAAGGAACATGAAATTTTTAGATGCAGAATTTGTACAGGGATTTATCCGTATGGCCAATGACGGCTGGGAGCAGGGATGGCATGAGAGAAATGGCGGCAACTTATCCTACCGTGTAAAGCCTCAGGAGGCAGAAAGCGTAAAAGAGGAGTTTTCCCCAGGAGAGTGGCGGCCCATCGGAACCACCGTTCCGGCCCTGGGCGGGGAATATTTCCTTGTAACAGGCAGCGGAAAGTATTTCAGAAATGTGATTATCAAACCAGAGGATTCCATCTGCATGATTGAACTGGATGAGTCGGGAGAAAACTACCGCATCGTCTGGGGGCTTGTAAACGGCGGAAAACCTACCAGCGAGCTGCCGTCCCACCTGATGAATCATGAGGTAAAGATGCTGACTACCGGCGGCGCATACCGCGTGATCTACCATGCCCACACTGCGAATGTGATCGCTCTGACGTTTGTTCTGCCTCTCACAGACGAGGTATTCACAAGAGAACTGTGGGAGATGGCAACCGAATGCCCGGTAGTATTCCCTTCCGGTATCGGCGTGGTGCCGTGGATGGTTCCAGGCGGCCGCGATATTGCAGTTGCTACCAGCGAGCTGATGAAGGAGTATGATGTGGCAATCTGGGCGCATCATGGAATGTTTGCAGCAGGAGAGGATTTTGATCTGACCTTCGGCCTGATGCATACGGTAGAGAAGTCAGCAGAGATTCTGGTAAAGATGCTGTCTATGCGTCCTGATAAGCTTCAGACTATCAGTCCCCAGGATTTCAGGGATCTGGCAAGGGACTTTAAGGTAACTTTGCCGGAAAAATTTCTGTACGAGAAGTAAAGCGAAGGGGGAGAGAAATGATATGATCAGAAAAGCATTTAAGATGTTTTTATATCCGGGCATGGAGGAGGAGTATGAGAAACGCCACAATATGCTGTGGCCGGAAATGAAAGAAATGATCCATGCCCATGGCGGACATAATTATTCCATCTATCTGGACCGCGAAACCCATGTGCTCTACGGCTATATTGAGATTGAGGACGAGACGCTCTGGGCCGCCTCCGCCGATACGCCTGTGAACCGCAGATGGTGGGACTTCATGGCAGATATAATGGAAACCAATGAGGATAACAGCCCTGTATGTGTGGATCTGACGCCGGTGTTTCAGTTGGATTAGACGGTATTTCTTACAAAACAGAATATTACAAAGCCAAACAGGACTCAATCAGCTTTTTTGTTAAAGGCCTGACAGCAGTATATGCTGGCCTTTGGATTGCTGATGCGGTTCTGTTTTTTGTCTGTGAAACAGGAATTTTCTGAATCAACAGAGGAAAGGATAGGAAAAGGGCGGAAAGAATTAAAAAAATGCTTATAAATTCCCAGGCTGCTTTACCCATCATTGTGAAACTTGTGTGAAAACGTGGAAATGATGCGTTTTTTCTGTTAAAATAAATACAGCTTCACAGACATATGAGGTCTGCGAATGATGAAGAACAGCATACAGGAGGAAAATACCCATGGATGGTTTAAAGATATTAGTGGTGGATGATGAAGCCAGAATGAGAAAGCTGGTGAAGGATTTTCTTGTCAATAAAGGCTTTTCGGTAGAAGAGGCAGGGGACGGAGAGGAAGCTATTGACAAGTTTTTCGCTCAGAAGGATATTGCGCTGGTGCTCCTTGATGTGATGATGCCGAAGATGGATGGCTGGGAGGTTTTAAAGACCATCCGAAAATATTCCCAGGTGCCGGTGATTATGCTTACGGCCAGAGGTGAGGAACGGGATGAACTGCAGGGATTTTCTCTGGGGGTGGACGAGTATATTTCAAAGCCATTCAGTCCTAAAATTCTGGTAGCCAGAGTAGAGGCGATCCTGCGCAGATCCAACGCGGCTTCCGGAGGCGCGCTTAACGTAGGAGGAATTTCCATCGATAAGACGGCCCACCAGGTTACGATTGACGGCAGAGAGATAGAACTGAGCTTCAAAGAATTTGAGCTTCTTTCCTATTTTGCGGAAAATCAGGGAATTGCCCTGTCCAGGGAAAAAATATTAAATAATGTGTGGAACTACGATTATTTCGGGGATGCCAGAACCATTGATACCCATGTAAAGAAACTGCGCAGCAAGCTGGGAGAAAAGGGGGACTATATCAAGACCATCTGGGGAATGGGATATAAATTCGAGGTGACGGCAGAATGAAACGTTCCATCCGACTTAAGTTTACGGCCCTGTTTATCGGTCTGCTGGCAGCTGTGCTCCTTGCTATCTGGGCGGTAAACAGTTTTTTTCTGGAACAGTATTATATAAAAGAAAAAGTGAAGATCCTCCAGAATGCCTATGAGCAGCTGAACCAGTATGCCGTGGAGCAGGCGGCTAAGGGAGGCTGCGTTACGGATCAGCTTCAGAGCTTTTATTCTACAGACGGCGAGCAGACAGAGGTGAGCCGGATGCTGCGGGTAATGAATGAACAGTACAATACCACCGTAGTCGTGATCGACAGTCTGAATGACCGGACGTTTCCGGCGTTCTGGGACGGACGGCTTTTGGCAGACCTGGTGCACCAGTATATCCTTGGGAAAAAGGCTCCTGATACAGAAACCATTATTTCCGAGGAAAATTATAAGATTGAAAAAAGTTACGACAAACACAGCAAAAGCTATTACCTGCAAAACTGGGGATTTTTGGAAGATAACAGAACCATTTTTATCATGTCTATGCCTATTGCTTCGATTCACGAGAGCGTAGCTTTGTCAAACCGATTTATGGTCTATGTGGGTATGGCAGCCCTTGTGATCGGCGCGGTACTGATGTATTTTGCAGGGAAAAAGATTACCTCTCCGATCCTGTCTCTGGCCGCTCTTTCGGAACGTATGTCGGAGCTGGATTTTGATGCCAGATATACGGCTGATTCCCAGGATGAGATTGGCGTCCTGGGGCACAGCATGAACACCCTTTCAGAGAAACTAAAGGATACCATTGGCGCTTTAAAGACGGCTAATAATGAACTCCAGCAGGATATTGAGGAGAAAATCCGCATTGATGAGGCCCGAAAGGACTTTATTGCAAATGTGTCTCATGAGCTTAAGACTCCCATTGCTTTGATCCAGGGCTATGCAGAGGGCCTTACGGAGGGGATGGCAGAGGATGCGGAAAGCAGGGATTATTATTGTGAGGTCATTATGGATGAGGCCGGCAAGATGAATAAAATGGTAAAGCAGCTTTTGACGCTGACCGCCCTCGAGTTTGGAAATGACAGGCCTATGATGGAGCAGTTTGATCTGACCGCCCTGATCCAGGGCGTCCTGTCATCCGCAGCTATTTTACTTCAGCAGAAAGAGGCAGTGGTGAACTTTACTGCGAAGGAACCTGTGATGGTCTGGGCGGATGAATTTAAAATCGAGGAGGTAGTGACCAACTATCTGAATAACGCGATGAATCATCTGGATGGAAGGCGGGAGATCAGGATTCGTATTCAGCAGCAGGAAAATGAAGTGACCGTTTTTGTATTCAACACCGGAAATCACATTCCAGAGGAGGATTTAGAAAAGCTGTGGACCAAGTTTTATAAGGTAGATAAGGCTCGTACCAGAGAATACGGGGGAAGCGGGATCGGCCTGTCCATCGTGAAAGCTATTATGGACTCCCATAAGAAGGCCTGCGGGGTAAGGAACGTGGAAGATGGCGTGGAATTCTGGTTTACCCTGGACTGCAGTATGTAAGGACAGTGCTTTGTCTGAAAGAGGCGCCTTCCATTGGCTGAATCAGCCGGGAAGGCGCCTCTTTTAGCTTGCCATGCACCTAAAAAGAAGGCTTACCTTACCACAACTCCACGATCGGTCATTTCCACGCTTTTTGTGCCGGTCAGACCAATGGTTTTAACAGAAGCAAAGGTTCCGTTGAGCTGTGAGGCGGTTATTATGGCTGTGCCGGAAGGTGGCTGGGGATAGTCTGTAAAATCAAGGACGAGATTACCATCAGCATTTATGGCTCCGCCTACCTTTAAGACATCCCCGCTGCTGTTGATGTCAAGGGTCAGACTGGCATCCCTGGTCTGCGTAAGGTCGCCGGAGATATTTACAGCACCATCCACCGTCTCACGGATGGATGCATTATTGTCTACAGAACTGTATCCGAAAGCATAGGGAGAAGCTGCCGTCAGGACTCCGCCGTTTACATGAACGCCGCCGGTGTAGCTGTTGCTGCCGCTGAGTTCCAGTGTGCCGGAACCGTTTTTTGTCAGACTGCCTTCGCCATCAATGTCATTTTTCCACTGATCGAAAGCATAAAATCCGCCCTTGGAAGCGTCCATATTTACCGTTACATCTACGTCAAAGGAGCCATATCCATTCCCGGCTTCGTAGAGGTTTAAACGTCCCCATCCTTCGGCATCATCCAGGAAAACATAGCCAGAGGGAAGACCGGTGGAATACAGCACCCATCTGCGCTGGGTGTCATCCAGATAGGGAAAACGAGTCTCTAAGAGAACCTCAGCGCCCTTTGGAACGGTCATTGGCCGGGTGGCATCGCCTGTCTGAGGCATATTGTAGGTCATGCGTTCGTTGTAGCGGATGGCGTTTAACTGCTCATTGTCGTAGTAGGTTACTTCAGAAGCAGAGGGATTTTTGAGAAGAAGATCCTGTGCCTCTTTGCGTGCAGCCGCCTTCAACTGGTCATTAGCCGGATCGTTTAAGGCCGCAGCGGCCAGGGCCATAGCCATGGTGCGTCCGCCCATGACATCCATAGGGGAGTGCATACCTGCAATGATACGGTAGTTTCCGATTTCAGAGGCATTGGTCAGGCATTCCTGAAACCGTTCCGGAATGGCATAGGCCAAAGCCAGGGAGGCAAGATATCCGGCATTGGTGTGTCCGCTGGGGAAACCGCCGTCAGTCATGGGATCACCGGCTACACAGGGCTTTAAAGCCGGAAGAATGGAAACGTCACTGCTCCAGCGGAAGGGGCGCATATACTGATAATACACTTTGGCCGGATTACCGCTGGCATGAGGGCCGCGGACGGTATTGACAAGCTTAACCATACTTCCAAGGGCGGAGGTTTCATCAGCCCAGACGCCGTTTTCATTGCCCTTATCACTGTACTTTTTGTTTTGTGCATCTGCCGGAATCTCGTCAGGGAGGGAAGTAGCGGCATTTGACAGACCCTTAAAGCCGGTTTCATAGGGGCCAAGCCCGTCCAGGGCAGACCAGTTCTGGTTTTGCCTGTCTGTGAGATAAGCCTGAAGCGCCTGTTCGGGCGTCCGGTTCTGGGTCATGGTAATACAGGTAAAAATATTTTGATCCAGGAGCAGCTGGCCGTCCGAACCCAGCCTGGCACCGTTATCCCAGCTGGAACCAGGCTGCCAGATCTGTAAAAATGGAGAGAGTACACCAATGACTGCATTGGACTGGGGGGACTGCTGATCCATGGTGTTTGTCTTATAGGTATCCACGAAATAACCATGGGGGCCGGGAACCGGGTCAATGGCTGTGGAATCGGCCGTGGCCGCCATGACGGGTGTTGCAGTCATAACCAGAACTGCCCCAAGAGCACTGGCCTGTTTAAAAAATTTTGCATATCTCATAATGGAAACTCATCCTCATTATGGTACAGCGATGCTGTCCCTTTGTCTATTGTGTATCATAGCAAAGAAAAACAGGCAAAAACTACTCATATTTTGCCTGTTTAAGAATCTGAATTGTGCATTTTGTGCTGTTTTGCAGGCGCCTTATTGTTTGGCGTCCGGGGCCACGGGATGGTAGGAGGTCTGATGGGAACTCAGCTTGTAGTCTGAGGGGGACATTCCGCAGAATTTTCGGAATACACGGTTGAACTGTGAAAAACTGGAAAAACCAGTGGATTCCGCCACCTGTGTGATCCGCATGGGAGAATTGAGCAGAAGGTACTGGGCATTCTTAATGCGGGTTAGCTGGATGTACTGAACCACCGTATACCCGGTGACATTTTTAAACTGATGGGACAGATAATAGGGGCTGATGTAGAAGGTATCAGCCAGGGAAGCCAGAGAGATGTCCTCAGTATAGTGGGTGTGAATATAGTTGGTGATGGTGTAGATCTTCTCTTTTACTCCGTTTTCCACATTGGGAACATAGTGATTCAGTTCCTGCATCTCATAGAGCAGAAAGAGAAATTCGGTAAATTTAGAGTGGATCAACAGGTTTCGTACATTCACATTTGGCACAGTTCTGGCAATATCAACGATCTCATTGAGTTTCTGGTACAGACGGTTCTGCTCTTCCCGATGAAAACGGAATACAGGCACAGGGCTGTTAAAGACAGAGAGGATCTCTTTGTAGCCGGAGGCGCAGAAACTGATCTGCTTTGGAAGCATAAAGCCGATGATAATTCGGTCGCTGGGCGGCCCTGGCAGATATTCGGACTGGTGGAGGACGGAGGGCTGCAGAACTACCAGGTCATTGGCGATCAGATCATACCGTTTTCCTTCCACAAAATGATAAGCCTTGGGACTTAGCAGGATCATCAGCTCATAAAAGCTGTGAAAATGGGGGAAATCCATGTTCACGGAGTGGCTCCGTTTATCGTAATCAAAGTAGTAAAAGGTAGAATTTTCAATGGGTGTGGATACCTCGTTGATGATAATGGAAAAGCCCTCTTCATAGAGAAGGGGAGAGTTATGATATGGTTTCATGATATATATCCCCCTGGTATTGATATGCCGTGAGGTGATTGCCCCCACAGAATGACGGATGGTTTCAGTAAAACACAAAAAAACAAAAAATGCAATACTAAAATATCATAAAGGCAAAATTAAAATAGTTATTGCGGTAAAAAGCAGGTATACTGTAGGTGATAAAATGAATCATCACAGGAGATAAAAGATGCAGATACCCCATTATTTTGAAGACCTTGACCATTTGCACATCAATACAGAGCCTGACCGCGCTTACTATATTCCTGCTTCCAGAGCGGGAAATTATTTTCTGGATCGTGAAAAATCAGACCGTTTTTTTCTCTTAAGCGGAATCTGGAGGTTCAGATATTTTCAAAGCGTGTATGATCTGCCAGAGGATTTCTGGAAGCAGGGGGTACAGGAAAAAGAATGGAAGAACGTGACAGTACCGGCCGTATGGCAAAGCTATGGCGCAGACTGCAATCAGTATATCAATACAAGGTATCCATTCCCTGTAGATCCCCCCTTTGTTCCCAGGGAAAATCCGTGCGGACTTTATGAGAGAACCTTTGAATATTACAGAGAGGAGAGTGCACCGGAGGTATTTATCAATTTTGAAGGAGTGGATTCCTGTTTTTATCTGTGGCTTAACGGGAACTTTGCAGGTTATTCCCAGGTATCTCATTCTACCAGTGAATTTTGCGTGACAGATCTGCTGCGGGAAGGGAACAACCGCTTAACAGTACTGGTATTAAAGTGGTGTGATGGAAGTTACTTAGAGGATCAGGATAAATTCCGCATGAGTGGTATTTTCCGAGATGTATACCTGCTGCGCCGACCACAAAAAGCCATTCGGGATTATTTTATCCGTACCGTGCAGATGGGGGAGAGCGTGGAAGTATCGGTGGAGCTGTCCTTTTACAGAGATATAAAGCTGCCTGTTTCTTATCGGATTCTGGATCCTTATGGAAATGAGGTTTGTTATGGAGAGAGCGGATCTGATGGGAATGTGGAGGAGCCGGTTTCTGAAAGCGCAAATAAGGAACGGATAAAGCTGCAGTTGTCTTCCTGCTTACGCTGGACAGCTGAAACACCTCTGCTTTATACTATGGAATTGTGTACCGGTCATGAGTATATCACTGACCGTTTTGGGATCCGTGAGATCTGTGTACAAAAAGGCGTGATCCATATCAACGGGACACCGGTTAAATTTCACGGTGTAAATCGTCATGACAGTGATCCCGATACAGGTTTTGCTATAAGCAGGACACAGATGGAACAAGATCTGCGCCTGATGAAGGAGCACAATGTAAATGCCATCCGCACCAGTCATTATCCGAACAGTCCGCAGTATTACCATCTGTTTGATGAGATGGGGTTTTATGTGATGGATGAGGCGGATAATGAGAGCCATGGAACGGATAAGATCTTTAAAAAAACAGATGACTGGAATACTCATGTGAAGCAGTGGAACCGGCTGCTTGCAGATAATCCGGCATATACAGAGGCGGTTCTGGACCGTGTAAAACGCTGTGTAGAGAGGGATAAGAACCGAGCCTGCGTGGTGATCTGGTCCATGGGAAATGAAAGCGCCTATGGCTGTGCGTTTGAATCTGCCATGGCATGGACGAAGAAGCGGGACGATACAAGGCTCTGCCATTATGAGGGCGCACGCTATGTACCGGATGTGAAGAAGTATGATTTCAGTCATATGGATATTTACAGCCGTATGTATCCGGAGTTTGAGGAAATCCGGCAGTATTTTGAAGAACCTCAGAGGCGCATTTTTACGGAGGATCTTCCCTTTATGATGTGCGAATACTGCCATGCCATGGGAAATGGCCCCGGCGATCTGGAGGACTATTTTGAGTGGATTCACCGCTATGACGGGATGTGCGGCGGCTTTGTATGGGAGTGGTGTGACCATGCAGTTCGGGGAGAAAAAGGCTTTTTGTATGGAGGAGATAATGGTGAGGAGCTCCATGATGGAAACTTCTGTGTTGATGGACTGGTATCGCCGGACCGTGTTCCGCATCCGGGGTTAAGGGAGTTTAAAAATGTGTACCGTCCGGCCCGTATCCGGGAAATCAACTGGGATGCAGGAGAAGTAACATTCAAAAATTATATGGATTTTACGGATCTTGCAGACTATGTGTATCTGAAATGGGAAGCAGTGCAGGATGGAGAAACAGTTATGGAAATGATTCAGAGAGAACTGCCGTCGATCCCTCCCCACGGTACAGTCCGCATAAAGTTTCCGGTACAGTTTGCAGCAGAGGGAAGACGTTTTCTGCGGGTGAGATATTACCTGAAACAGAAAACACCGGGATTGAAGGAAGGCCATGAGCTGGGCTTTGACGAGGCAGAAGTGCCTGAGACGAGAACGCAGGATTCTCTTCCAAAACTGGCGTTGGGACATTCCGAAAAATCGCTTCAAATTGATCTGAAAGAAACGGAACGTTTTGTGGAAATTCTGGGAGAGAACTTTACATACAAATATGATAAATTTCTGGGGACCTTTTCAGGACTGAAAAAAATGGGGCAGGAATATCTGGTTCATCCCATGGAATATAACATCTGGCGCGCTCCGACGGATAATGACCGCAAGATCCGTCTGGAGTGGCAGCGTGCTGGATATGACAGAACAAGGGTACGCACTTATTTGACGAAGGTAAGCCAAAGAGAGGACAAAACGGTGGAACTGATGACAGACTTATCCATATCAGCGGTTCACATTCAAAGGATTTTAAATATCAGGGCACGATGGATCGTGGATGAGAAAGGGAAGATCACAGTGAAACTTGACGTAAATAAAAACATGGAATTTCCATGTCTGCCCCGATTTGGCCTGCGCCTTTTTCTGAATCCGGCCCTTACGCAAGCGGCTTATTATGGAATGGGACCGGACGAGAGTTATGTGGATAAGCACAGGGCATCCTGGCATGGTATATTTAAGGGGAATATAAGGACTATGCATAAGCCCTATCTCAGACCTCAGGAGTATGGGGCTCATTGGGACTGCGGCTGGTGCAGTCTTGCAGGCGGGGGACGGTTCATACAGGCAGCCTCCAGTCAGGCATTTATGTTTCAGGTATGCCCGTATACGCAGGAGGAACTTGAAAAGAAGAGGCATGATTTTGAGTTGGAGGAAACGGACAGTACCGTTCTCTGTCTGGATCACTGTCAGAGCGGGATCGGTTCAGGAAGCTGCGGTCCTAAACTGTCAGAGAAATACCAGTTTAATGAGGAACTGTTTTCACGAACCTGGACCATAGAGCTGGGAGCGAAGGAACCATAAAGTGAGGAGAAGGAAGATGAAACAAAGAAAGTGGGCCGCATTTTTAGGTTTTGCCCTTTTGATGGCTGGATTGGGGGCAAATGATGCTCTGCGGGGAATCTTTGCCCCTGTCTTTCAGGAACGGTATGGACTGAATGGAAGCCAGCTCTCCCTGATTGTTACCATTAGCTATGTGGGAAATCTGTTGTTTTTGAGTGCAGGGGGAAAGCTTTTAGATCTTTTTCCGAGAAAACGGGTGGCGATGGCAGTAACAGCTGTCTGGGCGGCGGCCATTGTGATGAACCTGCTGTCGGATGGCTATACCTGGATTCTGGTTTCCATGTTTTTTGCCCTGGGAGCGTCCACCCTTTTAAATACAACGGTCAATATTCTGACTCCTGCCGTATTTGCAGGCTATGCGGGGCTGATGGTAAACCTGTTTTTCTTTATTCAGGGCATAGGTACCAGCATGAGCCAGCTGCTTTTAGGCAGATATGCTTTTCACTATGGAGGGTGGAAATGGATTAATGCGGTTTTATTGATTATAGCCGGCCTGGTGATCCTTTTATTTTTCTTTTTAAAGGTTCCGGAACAGGAAAAAGAGAAAGAAAGTCAGACGGAATCAGAGAAAAAAGAGCCGGATCGTGTGGTCTTGTGGATCTTTACAGCAATGATGGGCTGCTATTTTATTGGCGAGCATGGAATTATGAACTGGCTGCTGTCTTACTGTATCTCAGCTTTCTCAATGGAGGCAGGGGAAGCATCCTTAAGCCTGTCTTTATTCTGGGGCGGAATGACCGCAGGGAGGCTTTTGTTTGCGCCTGCAGTTCAGAAAATGGGGACAGTAAAGAGCATGAAACTGTTTGGGGGAATCGGAACTGCCATGTTCTGCATCGGCTGCGTTGTGGGGGAAAAGGGGGTGCTGATATTGGGGGCCTCCGGCTTTGCGCTTGCTGTTTTATATCCGACCATGGTACTCCTGATCCAGCAGATCTATCCAGCCCGGACAGCAGCTACCAGAACCGGTATGATCATCAGCACAGCCACGGTGGCCGATATTGCCTTTAATATGCTTTTTGGAGCTGCCTCTTCTGCCTGGGGCTACAGGGCGAGCTTCATGATTCTTCCGGCAGCCATGGCTGTATTTTACAGTCTTTATATAAAACTGACCGAAATGTTAAAAGAAAGTGAGCGATAGTGCATGGATATCATAAGGAACAGGATTCTTCCGATATTGGAAAGCCTTGGGGGCTGGCGTTATCAGGAGAAAGAGATCCTGACAGAGGTGGAAATTTGTGAGGGTGATTACAATTTTACAGAGCGTCTGAACGGGAGAATATTGCAGGAAGGGTGGAAACCGTTTGGTTCTTATGAAACCTGGGGAGGAAGAGACCGCCATTTCTGGTTTCGCACCAGAGCGCAGGTAAGGGAAAAATGGAAGGGAAAAGAGGTTCGCATTACGTTAAATACGGGGGCAGATGATATCTGGAACACAGATAACCCTCAGGTTATGGTTTACAAAAATGGAGTCCTTTCAGGGACGATGGATATGAACCATCAGGATCTGATCCTTACGGAGGCGGCTCAAGGGGGAGAGATGTATGAGCTGGTGTTCTATGCTTATTCCAACAGTGAAGCGCCAACCAATTTTTTTCATCTCATTCTTTCAGTTTATAATGAGGATGTGGCAGGACTGTACTACGATCTGAAGGTTCCTTTTGAAGCGGCGGAGCTTCTTTCAGAGGAGGATCTGAACCGAATAGAGATCATGAAGTGCTTAAATGGCTGTATTTCCAGACTGGATCTGAGAAAAACAGAGTCAGAGGAATTTGAACAGTCTATAAAAGAGGCACGGATGTATCTGAGGGAAAATCGGGAAAAGCTGTATCGGTATACGCCGGTCACGGTTCATTCCATTGGACATACCCATATTGATGTGGCATGGAAATGGCCTTTAAGACAGACCAGACAGAAGGCAGTGCGTAGCTTTCGGACAGTATTGAACCTGATGGAGCGGTTTCCGGAGTACAAATTTATGTCCAGCCAACCTCAGCTCTATCAATTTGTTAAAGAAGAGGCACCAGAACTTTTTGAAGAGATACAAAAAAAGATCGATCAGGGGCGCTGGGAAGCTGAAGGAGGAATGTGGCTGGAACCAGACTGCAATCTGGTTTCGGGAGAATCTCTCATTCGTCATATCCTCTATGGAAGACGGTTTTTTGAAAAGGAACTGGGAGCAAAAAAGCAGGAGGTGCTTTGGCTGCCGGATGTATTCGGCTACAGCGCTGCAATGCCTCAGATCATGAAAAAAGCAGGGCTGTCTTATTTTATGACTACGAAATTGGGGTGGAACGAGTATAATATTTTTCCGTATGATACCTTTATGTGGAAGGGAATTGACGGAAGTCAGGTGCTGACTCATCTGATCACTACCAGGAATTACCTTCCCGGAAAGGGGATCAGGGATCTGCCCAACGGAAGTACCACCTACAATGGCCTCCAGAATGCCAGCCAGATCAAAGGAACCTGGCAGAGGTATCAGAATAAGGATGTGAGTACGGATGTACTGACCTGTTATGGCTATGGGGACGGAGGGGGAGGGCCAACGGAAGAAATGCTGGAGCAGAGCCGCCGCCTGGAGCCGGGAGTGGCCGGCGTTCCGCGGGTGCGTCAGACCTTTGTAAAGGATTTCTTTCATATTCTGGAAAACAACATGGATAAAAAACACCTTCCATCCTGGAGCGGAGAGTTATATCTGGAATTTCACCGGGGAACCTACACCTCACAGGCAAAAAATAAATGGTATAACCGGAAATGCGAATTTCTAATGGGGGATGCAGAGTTTTATTCCGTTTTTGCAAATGCTTTGGGAGCCGATCTTGCTTACCCGGCCGGGGAACTGGAAAAAAAATGGAAACTCCTGCTTTTGAATCAGTTTCACGATATTCTGCCAGGTTCAGCCATCCGGGATGTATATTCAGATTCACAGAACCAGTATGAGGAGATCCTTTCATCAGGCCGCAGTTTGGCAAAGAAAGCAAGAACGGCAGCTCTGGCAGCGTTGGAGAAGAAGTCGGATGGAGAAAGCCTGGCGGTATTCAATCCGCTGGGGTTTGAAAGAACCGGGATCGGAATCCTTTCCGGGAGAGAAGCAGAGAAGATAGGATGGATCGAAGACGGACTGAAGACGGAGCGTCTTTTGTTCCAGAAAATGCAGGGGGGAGATTATCTCTGCCTGGCTAAGGGCATACCATCCAAAGGGCTTTGTGTCTATGAAAAAGGGGATGTGGATCAGCGGTTTTTTGCTCCAGTCATACAGAATCTGCTCACGGACGAGAGAGGATGGCCTGTAAGTCTGGATACGCCATTTTTCCACATAGAGTTTGATCGGGAAGGAGAGATGAGCCGGATTCTGGATCGAACAGAGGGCAGGGAGCTTCTGAAGAAGGGGGAAGTGGGGAACCGCCTGACAATATATGAGGATCGGCCGCGGGAATTTGACGCATGGAATATCGATCCCTCCTATGAAGAAAAACAGTGGGCGTTTGGCCCGGCAGAAGCCTTTTGCCTGGAGGAAAACGGCCCTGTTCAGGGAACTCTTTACATCCGCAGAAGATTCTTAGACTCGGTTCTGGAACAGAGGATCTGTTTTTACGGACATACTTCCCGGATTGACTTTAAGACCACCGCTGACTGGAGAGAGCACCAGTTACTGCTGAGAACTGCATTTCCCCTGGATATCCAGAGCAGTGAGGCGGACTTTGAGATTCAGTTTGGAAATGTAAAGAGACCTGTCCACAAAAATACCACGTGGGATCAGGCCCGATTTGAGGTATGCGCTCATAAGTGGATGGATCTATCAGAGTACGGATACGGAGTTGCTCTTTTAAATGACTGCAAATACGGCTGCGATATCCACGATTCTGTTTTGAACCTGACGCTTATAAAATCAGGTATCTTTCCAGATCCAGAAGCGGATCAGGGAATCCATCATTTTACATATTCTCTTTATCCTCATCAGGGGGATTTCCGCCGGGGAAGGGTGATACAGGAGGCATATGATCTGAACTGTCCGCTGTTTATGGAAAATGGAGCAAAGACAGAGGCGGGAAGCTGGTCTTTCCTTCAGATAGATGAGGAAAATATTCTGGCAGATACGGTTAAAAAGGCAGAGGATGGAGACGATCTGATCCTGCGTTTCTATGAAGCGTATGGTATGCGCACGAAGGTTCACCTTACACTGCCGCTGCTTGCTTCCGGCTTTGGTGCAGCTATCTGTGATCTGATGGAAGAGACAGAGCCGGGAAAAATTGCGGCGGATCAGGAGAAAACGCTGATTCAAAAAGGCAGTAGTCTGGAGTTTGAAATGAAGCCGTATGAGATTACCTCCATACGGCTGCAATGGAACCGCAAGATTTGAACGTTTAGATATATAAAAAAGCAAAAAATGCAATAATATACACACAAAAAGGCAAAAATCGTGTAGAAATTGACGTGTTAAAATGATACTATGGAGTCATCAGACAAACATCTTATTGGAATTGCAAAAACAGAAGTATTTTAAGGAGGAGATTATTATGAAAAAGAAAGCGGCAAGAACAATGGCAGGGATTCTTACCTTGTCTATGGCAGCAGCCTTAACTGCCTGCGGCGGTTCTGGATCTGAGACTGCAAAGAAGGATGGAGCAGCAGAGAATTCCGGCCCGATTACAGGGCAGACACTTTCCGTTATGCTCTCTGAGGAGCCGGGTGAGCAGGATCCGCTGGGAAATGCCTTAAATCACTGGGCAGAGGAAAGCGGAAATACGATTAAAAAGATTATCATTTCCCATGACGATATGAGGAGCAAGTTCCCGGCCATGGCTAAGAACAAGGATCTTCCTGATATTGTTTCCACTACCTTTCTGCACCAGATCTATCCTGATGAGTTTGTGAATATGGAGGATGTGGTGGATCTTTCCAAATTCAACCAGTCTGCACTGAATATTGTGGGAAAATCGTATTCTTCCGATGCCATTACAGGTATTATTGAGCAGTATACAACGACCTGTATGTTTTATAATAAGGATGCTTTTGCGGCAGCTGGAATTGAGGCTCCAACGGTAGAGAATCCATGGACCTGGGATCAGCTTTATGAAAATGCAGCGATTCTTCAGGAAAAGGCGGGTGTAAAATACGGGTTTGCAGCAGATGTGTCAAGAGCACGTTACGATATTATGATGTATGCCAACGGAGGCTCTCTGGTAGAGAAGGATGGGGACAGCTTTAAGGTAACAGTAAACAGCCCTGAGAACATAGCAACCCTGGAGCGTTTCGTTCAGGCGAATAATGAGGTGATGCCGAAAGCCATCTGGGCAGGCGGTACCACAGATAATCCGGTAGAGTATTTCAAGAACGGAGATGCAGCCATTCTGCTGTCTGGATCCTGGAACTACAATACTTTTACGAATGAGATTTCCAAGTTTGATTTTGGCGTAATGCCTTCTCCAAAGGGGACCCAGTGCCAGTCCGCGATTATCGGCGGAGCAGCCCTTGCTATTCCTAAAAATGGCAAGCATCCTGAGCTGGCAGAGCAGTTTGTTCAGTGGCTTTTTGAAGAGGATCACTATAAGGAGTATCTGCAGCTGCATAAAGGTTTGTCTGTTATGAATGATGTTGCGTATGAGCCGGAGACGGATAAGGCCAAAGAAGACTTCAAGCTGATGCAGAATGAAACCAACTATGTAACAGATACATTTATGACAGATGAGAGCTCATCCTGGAGAAACTATAAGGATAATGAATACAGAGATGCCTTAAAACGCGCTGTATCCGGGGAGATCACAGCAAAAGAGGCTCTGGATGGCTTTGCAAAGCAGCTGTCTGAAGCTTCTGACTGGAGTATGGCTTACTAAATTTATATCATACAGAAAACAGCCCATGCCTTTTTTGGAGGAAATGGGCTGTTTTGTTTGCGTTTTGGAGAAATGATTGTTAAAATAAAAAAAAGCAAAAACCTGTTGATAAAGCAAAAAATGCAATATAATTATTCATAAAAGACAAAATAAATGTAGAAATTGACTTTTTGAAGTGTTAAGATAAATCCAGAAAGCGATGGAAGAAGAGACTTCCAGTGAGAGGAGCGAGAGGATGAAATATACAACAGCGGATATTGACCGTTACATTGATCTGTATCTTAACAGCTTTGAAAAAGTTCTTTATGAAGAGGATTCCCAGTTTATGGAGGGAATGAAGACAAGGAGCCTGGCAGGAGACGATATCCGGCGGTATCAATTCTGGGAGTGGACCCAGGGTGTGGGACTTTACGGAGTATGGAAACTATATAAGGAAACGAGGGATGCCAGATATATGGATATTCTCACCTCCTACTACGAACGGCAGCTTGTCATCGGTCTTCCTTCCAAGAACGTAAATACCGTTACTCCGCTGCTGGCTATGTCTTTTGTAGCTGAGGAAACCGGCAATGAGCGCTACATGGATGTCTGCCGGGAATGGGCCAGATGGATCTATGAGGATTTCCCAAGGACGAAAGAGGGCGGACTTCAGCATATAACATCCGATACCTTAAATGAGGGAGAACTTTGGGATGACACCCTGTTTATGACGGTTTTATTCCTGGCAAATATGGGACGGATCCTGGGAGAAAAGAAGTATCTGGATGAAGCAGAATATCAGTTTCTTCTTCATATTAAATATCTCACAGACCGTAAGACAGGATTGTGGTATCACGGCTGGTCTTTTAAGGAGAAAAGCCATTTTGCAGCTGCCTTCTGGGGAAGAGGGAACTGCTGGATCACCGCGGCTATTCCGGAATTTTTAAATCTGTTTAATTGCAGCAGGAGTGTAAAAAAGTTTTTAGAGGAAACCTGGAAACGGCAGGCAGAGGCTCTGATCAAGTATCAGGAGCCGAATGGTATGTGGCACACTCTGATTGATGATAAAACTTCTTATGTGGAAGCCAGCGCAACCTGCGGTTTTGCCTATGGAATCTTAAAGGGAGCTGGTCTTGGGCTGGCAAAGGAGGACTGGATCCGTCAGGCGCTGGCTGCTCTTGAGCCTATTATGGGATACACAGATGAACTGGGTGTGGTAAATCAGGTGTCTTACGGAACTCCCATGGGACGGGAATCAAAGGATTTCTATAAAAAGATCGAACTGAAGCCGATGCCATACGGACAGGCTTTAGCGATGCTGTTCTTTATGGAATGCAGGAAGTATGCCAAGGATATTTAGAAGGATCAAGGAGGAGAACGATATGAAAAAAGGTAGAAAGCAGTCATTCTGCCACACGCACAGTTTCTGGATGTTTGTACTTCCGTCGCTGGCTCTGTTTACGATTTTTTTTCTGCTGCCGCTGGTACTGAGCATCTGGTTTTCATTTACTAACTATGACGGCTGGAAAACAATGGATGTGGTTGGCCTGAAAAACTATATGGATATCCTGAAGGATAAAGATTTTTATAAGACTGTGGGGCGGACGCTTTTATATACCGTCTGCAACCTTCCGTTTAAGATCGCGATCCCTTTGCTGTTGGCAGCGCTGGTTACTTCCAGGCTGGTAAAGGGAAAGACGCTGATGCGTACCCTGATCTATATTCCAGTTCTTTTATCGGCTTTGGTAGCAGGTATCACTATTAACTGGATGTTTGGGCAGGAATACGGTCTGATCAACTTTATTTTACAGAAAATGGGAATCGATCCCCTGCAGTGGTCATTAAATCCGATCCTGGCTACCGTTGTTATCAGTGTGGCATCTAACTGGATTTCAGCCGGATATTATATGCTTCTTTATGTAGGCGGAATCAACAATATTAACCGGGAACTTTATGAAGCAGCCAGTGTGGACGGCGCAAAGAAGATCCAGGCATTTACCAGGATTACACTTCCTCTTTTGATGCCTACCACCTTTATTGTACTTTTGCTTTCTACTGTATCCCTTTTAAAGGAATATGCACTGGTACAGGGTATTTCTCTGGGAGGCCCCGGTTCCTCTACCACTTATATTGTACAGTATATATTCGACCAGGGATTTAACCAGTATAAGTACGGATATGCGTCAGCGGCAGGCATTCTCATAAGCCTTCTGTTTATTGTGATTGCAGTCGTACAGTTTAAAGCAACGAAAGGCGGAGGTGAAGTATAATGGAAGGATCAGCAAAACGCAAAGCAGAAACCATATGTATGACAATTCTGGGACTGGTGGTGGCAGGTCTAATGGTATTTCCTATTATCTGGTTGGGATTCAGTTCATTTAAGCCCTCTACAGAGTTGTTTTCTTACCCCCTTCACCTGTTTCCGCAGGAGCCAAGCGGAGCGTCGTATGTGAGTGTAGTGGCAGATGGATTTTTTAACTATGTAAAGAACAGCTTGTTCCTGGCTGTGGCAGGTACACTGATCACAGTTGTGATCAGCGCAATGTGCGGTTACGCTTTGGCTGTTTACCGCAAAGAGATTCCTTATGTAAACAAAGTGTTTGCAGTATTTCTTCTGGGAACCCTGATTCCTGGTGAGATCCTTACTATCACTCAGTTTACCGTAGTCAGCGAGATGGGGCTTTACAACAATATCTGGGGATGTATTCTTCCTGTTGTAACGACTACTACCGGTATTTTTATGTATCGGCAGCATTATATGTCCATTCCTCTGGAGCTGGTAGAGTCTGCAAGACTGGACGGAGCTTCCGAGTTTCGGATCTTTCGTTCCATCATGCTTCCTTTGGGGTCTTCCGTTACTATCACACTGACCATTTTCTCCTTCATGTGGCGGTGGAATGATTATATCCTGCCTCTGATGGTACTGTCTGATCAGGAAAATTTTACCATACAGATTGCAATCAAGAGCTATATCGGAACCATGGGTGTGGACTGGAATTCCATTTTGGCGGCATCCATTCTGTCGATTCTTCCAATTATTGTTATTTTCATTATCTTACAGCGTTATATCACCGGTGGATTGGCTGCCAGTGGTGTAAAGGGCTAAAAACGGAGGCTTACAATGGAACGTTATATAGCGCATCTGATAAAAGGCGCAGAATACAGAACACGGCAGTTTATGGGAGGCCAGGTCAAAGACCCTGCTTCTATGCAGTTTGGGGGGATACGTGGGGATATTTGGGAGGCAAAACCTACCATCTATGCCCTGGCCCCGGCTCTGGCTGTGTATTTTAATGAGAATAGCTGCTTTTATAAAAATGGGGAACTGTATGACGCAGTGAATCTTGCTCTGGACTTTGTAGCCAGAACCCAGAGAGAGGACGGAAGCTTTGACTATCCTTCCTGCAACTTTAAATCGGCAGCAGACACCTCCTTTTGTTTTAAGCGTCTGATCGCCGCTTACCGGCTTCTTGTAAAATACGGAATGGATACAGATGAGAAGATTACTGTATTAAAGGAAAAATACCTGACTGTGATGCACCGGGCATTGGAAGCTGTCCTGGTTGGAGGTTTTCATACTCCCAATCACCGGTGGGGAATTGCTGCAGCCTTACTGCAGGGGGCAAATCTCTTTGCAGAGGAAGAGGGCTTTGCCGCAGGCCTTAGAAACCGGGCCGGGCAGTATCTGGCAGAAGGGATAGATGCAGATGAGGACGGCGAGTATGCGGAGCGATCCACCGGAAATTATAATGCGGTGGTGAATAATGCCATGATGGCAATGTATCAGGAAACCGGGGAAGAATCATTTCTGGGATATGTGGAGCGTAACCTGGCCATGATGCTGAACTATGTGGATCCGGATGATACCATTTTTACCCAGAATTCGACCAGGCAGGATCAGGGCAAGAAGGAATATGCGGATAAATATTTTTACCAGTATTTGTATATGTGCAGCAGGCAGGAATATCCGGCTTTTGACGCGGCAGCCCATAAGATCATAAAAGATAATATGGAACGGGGAGATCTGGCTCCGGACTGTCTTCATATCATTATGAACCATGATGAGATGATGGGATATCATTTTAAGGAATATGGTTTCCCGCAGCAGTACCGGAAGTTTTTCCGCCACGCAGGAGTGCTGCGGGTTAAAAAGAAGGAGTACGCTTATACGGTGTTAAACGGAAAGAGCGCTTTCTTGTACTTTAAAAGCAAAGGAACTGTGCTCTGTGTGAAGATTGGGGAAAGCTGCTGCGATATCCGCAACTTTATTCCTGATAAAATTGAAGAACTGCCGGACGGCTGCCGGCTTGAGGCAGAGGCAGAGAGCTGGTACTATCTGCCTTTTGAGGAAAAACAGGATACTTCTGACTGGTGGAAAATGGATCAGTCTAAGAGGAAAAAACTCATCAGCAGCCGTTTAAAGACTACCCTTAACATTCATGAGACAGAAAATGGTCTGGAGCTGTCTTTAAAGGCAGAAGGGCTGGATCGTCTTCCGCTCAGACTGGAGATCTGCATTCCGGCAGGAGTAACCCTGGAACATCCGGCATTTGCCTTGGAGGCAGCTCCCGGAGAGGGAATGATCTTAAAAGAGGGATATCTGACGATTCGGGACGGACTGACGGAAGTGGAGATTGGTCCTGGTTTTGGAGAACATTCTTTTAAGGGACACTATTCAGGGGAGGAAATCAACCAGAACGGCTATACCGTTTATGCAAACGGATATACTCCTCTTGAAAAGAAGTTCAACCTTATGGTAAAATGACCATGTATAATACACCATGAAACGGATCTGGCCGTGTTTCTCGGAAAATGTTCCGGGTGCACGGCCTGTATTTCGTTTTGTTTAAAAGACCGGATAAGAAAGGGGAAACAAAATGCTTCGTATTGGAATTGATCTTGGGGGAACAAAGATAGCCGCTGGGCTGGTGGATGAGGGCAGGAATCTGGGGGCATCGGTTCAGGAGCCTACAAGGCTGCCAAGACCGGCCAAAGAGCTGGCGGAAGCGGTGTTTCATCTGGCAGAGCGTCTGCTTAAGGAGCAGGGTATTGCCTGGGAGCAGGTGGAGTGCGTGGGGATCGGCATACCGGGTACGGTGAATCGGGAGACGGACTGCGTAGAATATGCCAATAATTTTGGATTTGAAAACGTACCCTTTGTAAAGATGGTAAAGGACTGGTTTCCCTGCCCTCTCTACGCTGAGAATGATGCCAAGGCGGCAGCCTGGGGCGAGTATCTGGCAGGAGCGGGACAGGGCAGCCGCTCTATGACGGCTGTGACCCTGGGAACCGGAGTCGGCGGCGGGATCATTTTAAACGGAACGATTCTGGAGGGGGAAAACGGGGCGGCCGGCGAGCTGGGCCATATGGTAATCCGCCAGAACGGCCGTTCCTGTACCTGCGGCCGGAAGGGATGCCTGGAGGCCTATGCTTCCGCTACCGCCCTTGTAAGCCAGGCTAAGGAGGCCATGGAAACTTCGCAGGAATCCCTTCTTTGGTCCCTTTGCGGAGGGAAGATGAGTGAGGTAAACGGCCGTCTGATTTTTGAGGCGGCGGCCCAAAAAGATGAGACAGCCTGCAGGGTACTGGAGCGCTTCACAGAGGATTTATCAGACGGGGCAGCCAATATTATCAATATCCTTCAGCCGGAGGTGCTCTGCATCGGAGGAGGTTTAAGCGGGGCCGGGGAAGCGCTGCTTGCGCCTTTAAAGAGGAAAACCGCACCAAAGGTCTACTCCCGTGCGTCAAAGAAGAATACAAGGATTCTCCTGGCACGTCTGGGAAACGGCGCGGGGATCATCGGCGCTGCCTGCCTGAATGAGCAGGTGGAGAAGGCTGCCGTAAAGAAATAAAAACAATTTGACATCCGGGTCAAATATTCATATAATGGCCCTGAACCGTGTACGGCCCCATTTGCTTTTGCGCCATCCGGCGCGGCAGCAAACGGGGCCGTATGTGATCTGCGGCAGTGCCCATAAAGGGCCTGACAGGGAAGCTGAACCTGAAAAACGGCGGATGGGATGACCACGCAGACTCCGCATCTTCAGCAAAACAGCGCAGCCCCCGCTACTGTACTGGAGGACGATGTCTTTTAGGCGCCACTGGATCAATCATCCGGGAAGGCAAAGACAGAGAATGAATCCAAGCCAGGAGACCTGCTGCCGCAGAAGTGTAAACTATACTTTCGGAGGGAAAGAGAAATGAAACACAAACATCTGGTAAGAGCTGCGCTCCTTATGATGAGCGCGGCAGTGATCGGCGGCTGCAAAGCGGCAGGCACAGAAACAGCTGCATCCAGTGACACGAATGCGCAGACAGAAACAGCAGACGTCTCAGACACCGCTTATACCCCTGTTACGATCCAGAATGGAGACCGTACCGTCACATTTACGAAAATGCCCGAAAAGGTTCTCTGCGCCAACCTTTATGCAGCGGAAAACATGGTCATGCTGGGCCTGGGAGACCGGGTAGCGGGCCGGATCGCTCCCGCCAACCCCGCGGAAAAGCCTCTTCCTGAGCTGCAGGCAGAATTTGACAAAATCCCACAGATTGAAAAATCTCATGAAAATGCAGTGGCTTTGGGGGCTGACCTTGTGATTGGTCAGGTAAGCGCCTTTAAGGAAACGGCCTGGGGAAGCTATGAACAGCTGGAGAGCAAGGGCATCAACTGCCTTACAATCACAGGAACCATTGTTCCAGATGAAACCATAGAGGACGTTTATACGGATATTGAAAATCTGGGAAAGATTTTTAAGGCAGAGGACAGGGCACAGGCGCTGATCGACGATATCCGTTCTCAGATCGGTGAAGTAACGGAAGCGGTAAGTTCTGTGCAGAAAGAGGAACGGCCCAGGGTATTTGTACTTGATACATTTAAGGGGAATGAGATTTACACCACCTCAAAGGGCCTTGAGAGCAATTTAATTGAACTGGCCGGAGGCATAAACTGTACCCGCAACATGGATGAGGCCAGATGGTTTAATACCAGTGTGGAGACATTGGTGGAGGCGGATCCTGACTGGATCATTATCAATGACTACGGTGCTCAGACTGTGGAAGAAAAGAAGGAATTTCTGGATTCCAATCCGGCCTTATCGGAAGTAACGGCCGTAAAAAACAAGAACTATCTTGTAATCCCGCTGGTGGAGGTTATGCAGGATGTAAGGGCAGCCAGCGCCTGCCGTACATTTGCAGAGACCTTCCACCCGGAGTGTTTCCGGTAGGCGGGCAGGGAAAGAGGGGGAGAAGCAGCCTCCTCTTTCTTCTGCTTTCAGCAGGGCTTTTATGTTCCGTCATCTGGACCGTCCGCATCGGTTCTGCCCAGATCCCGGCAGGAGAGGTCTTTGGCATCTTAACGGATCAGCTTTTTAACGGCGGAGCGGGACTTAAGGCGGGAAAATGGCCCATGCCTCATTTTCAGATCATATGGAACATCCGCCTCCCCAGGGCACTGTTTGGTCTTTTGTGCGGAGCGGGGCTGGCAGTCTGCGGAGCTGCCATGCAGGCGCTGGTGCTCAATCCCATCGCAGATCCCTATATTCTGGGGATTTCATCAGGAGCATCCGCGGGGGCTGCCTGGGCGCTGCTGATGCCGCTCCCCCTGTTTTCTGGCCCTTATCAGACCACGGCGGCTGCCTTTTTAGGAGCGCTGTTATCTGCCTGGGTGGTATATTTTATGGCTAAAATGGCAGGAGGAGGACAGCTTCGGCCGGTGACGCTGCTTTTATCGGGAACCGCGGTGAACGCGGTGATGAGCGCGGTAACCAGCTTTCTTATTTTCCTGGCAAAAAGCCCGGAAAGCATTGCGGCGGTATACAACTGGCAGATGGGGAGCATCGCGGCGGCTCAGTGGAAGAATCTGGCTCTGCCTGCGGCGGGGGTTCTGGGAGGGACGGCAGTATTTACCGCCTGCGGGGGATATTTTAACATGATGATGATGGGAGATGAGGATGCGGCGGCCATGGGACTTGCTGTAAGGCGTTTCCGTTTTCTCATGTTTGCTCTGTGTTCCCTGGTGGTAGCGTCTTTGGTGTCTGTTACCGGGATTATCGGTTTTGTGGGGCTGGTAGTGCCTCATATGGTACGTTTCCTTGCAGGAACCAGCAGCAATCGGCTGGTAATGCCATTAAGCGCCCTGGGAGGCGGAATATACCTTGTATGGGCTGACGCCCTGGCAAGGAGCGCCTTTGGAGCGGCGGAACTGCCCCTGGGCATTGTCACTGCCTTTGCGGGAGCCCCCTTCTTTTTGTTCCTGATGATACGAAATGGATATGGAGGAGGAAAAAAATGAGGCTTTTCTATGAAAATATCCATGTGCGCCTTGGGGGAAAGGAAATCCTGAAAGGAGTGGATCTTTGCACCGAGGAGGGAAAGGTGACGGGAATCATCGGTCCCAACGGCTGCGGAAAGTCTACCCTGATAAAGACTACCTTCGGGCTGGTAAAGCCGGTTCAGGGAAGGATCCTGGTGGGAGAGCGGGAAGCCTATGCCATCCGCCCCAGGGAAATGGCTTCCCTCATCGGCTATGTGGGTCAGGATACAGGCTGCGTCTTTGACTTTTCTGTATGGGATGTGATATCCATGGCCATGTATGCCAGATCCTTTGAAAGATATACGGCCTTTGGCGCAAAGAAATGCAGACCCCGGTCTTTGCAGTATTCTGAGAAAGAAATCGTTCGTCAGGCGTTAGAGGAGCTTGGGATTTACCATCTGAAGGACCGCAGTATCCTGTCGCTGTCCGGAGGGGAACGGAAACTGGTTTTTATTGCCAGAGCCATTGCTCAGGGTGCAGATACGCTGATCCTGGACGAGCCAACCAACCATCTGGATATATCCCGTCAGCTGTTTTTGATGGACTATCTGAGAACGTGCGGCCGGACGGTGCTGATTGTGCTCCACGACCTGCGTCTGGCAGCCCATTACTGTCACCGGGTTTATCTGATGAGGGAGGGAGAGGTTCTGGCATCCGGGGATCCCATTAAGGTGCTGGATGCCGAACGGACCCGGCAGGTCTTTGGCATCTGTGCAAAAGCCTGCGTGAACCAGGGAGGGCAGCGAGACTTTTCACTTTTTGACGGAATATCGCAGCAGGAAAACGTGGGTTAAAAAAACATTAAAATTGCCACAAAAGCTGCCGGCGTCCTTTCGGAGCATTTGACGGTGATTTTCACAGCTGTTATAATAAAATCCATCATATTGTTTGCCGGGAGCGGCGCTGACAGGGAGAGGGGCAGCCGGCCTCGTCCAAGGATGGTATCCTGTGGTCAGCGAAGCCTTCCCGGCGGGACGGAAAGGATCAGCTGCTTATGAATGAATTTTTACTTCTTACCGGAACTGTGATTATAATCTGTATTCTCACAGGCCGGTTTACCGACAAATTGGGTGTACCGTCCCTTCTGGCATTTATTGCCCTTGGTATGTGCTTTGGAGTGGACGGTATTTTTAAGATCCCCTTTGATGATTACCAGACTTCGGAGATCATCTGCTCCACCAGCCTGATTTTTATTATGTTTTATGGCGGTTTTGGAACGAATATTAAGGAGGCCAGGCCAGTGATCGCCCGTGCGGTAGTGCTCTCCACCGCCGGAGTGGTGCTCACGGCTGCGATCGTTGGCATTTTCGTTCATGCCGTTTTGGGGCTTCCTCTGTTAGAAAGTCTTCTGGTGGCCTCTGTGGTGGGTTCCACAGACGCGGCCTCCGTGTTCAGTATCCTGCGCTCCAAAAACCTGAATCTGAAGGAAAATACGGCCTCCCTTCTGGAGATGGAATCCGGTTCCAATGACCCGATTTCCTATATGCTCACTGTGATTTTAACGGCCCTTCTTACAGGGGCCAGCATCAGTGTTCCCCTGATGCTGTTTCAGCAGCTGTTTTTCGGTCTGCTGTTTGGCGTGCTTTTTGGAAAGGGAGCAGTTCTGGCATTAAACCGCAGCCGTTTTGATATTGCCCAGGGAAAGACGATTTTTGTCTTTGCCGTAGCTATTTTAGCCTATGTGGTACCTGTACTTCTGGGAGGAAACGGATACCTAAGCGTCTATCTGTGCGGAATTATTCTGGGAAATTCGTTCATACCCCACAAACGGGAAATGGTGCTCTTTTTTGATGTGCTTACGGAAGTGGCTCAGATGATGATCTTCTTCCTCCTGGGCCTCCTTGTTACGCCTTCCCAGCTGGGGGAGGTGCTGTTCCCCTCGGCAGTGATCATGGTATTTCTCACCATAATCGGCCGCCCCTTAGCGGTGACGGCGCTCCTTAGCGGTTTTAAGGCGTCCTGGGGGCAGATCGGCACCGTGTCCTGGGCTGGGCTCAGGGGCGTTGCCTCTATTGTATTTGCTATTTATGCGGTACTGCGGCAGGTGCCGATGAAATACAACCTCTTTAACCTGGTATTCTGTATTGTGCTGCTGTCCATTTCCATTCAGGGAACCCTTCTGCCGTGGATTTCCAGGCGGTTAAAGATGATCGATGAGAAAGCGGATGTGCGCAGGACGTTTACGGATTATCAGGAGGAAAGCAGCATCAGCTTTGTAAAATTCCACTTAAACAGCGGCCATCCCTTTGTGGGAAAGAATCTGAAGGAGGTCATTCTTCCGCCTCAGCTTTTAGTGGTTCTGATCATCCGCGGAAAAGACCTGATGGTGCCAAACGGCGATACAGAGTTGGAAAGCGGAGATCTGCTTATTGCTGCGGCAGAGGAATTTGAAGATCGCAGGAACATGACCCTTCACGAGATCACGGTGGATAAAAACTACAAATGGAGAGGGAAACATTTATACGAAATTACTGTACCAAAAGGCACGCTGATCGTTATGATTCGCCGCGGCGCTGAGACCATCATCCCGGCAGGCAGCACGGCAGTGTGTGAGGGAGATGTACTGGTGCTCGCAAAGTTTTAAAACAAAAGGATGAAACGTCCGGGAATGATCCGGGCGGTTCATCCTTTTTTCGTGGTGTCTGCCACAGGAGAGTCTTTAGAAAATCTTTCATTTTCATTTAGAAAGAATTGGATGATATGCAATGGAAATATGAGAGTGGCTTTGCTATAATGATAGACAAAGAAAGGGGAATTGTTCAGGAAAGACGCAAGGAGGAGCTATGGCAAACAGGAACGAAGAGAAAGGGGAAGAACATATGAGGGAAGACGGGATGGAATATACAGGTGAAAATACGGGCACTGACGGATCGGAGCCTAAGAATGAACAGGGGGCGGAGCCGGAAGACTGGGAAAGCGCAGAGATCGACCGCCGGATGGAGCTGCTGATGACACAGACGGACGGATTAAAAAAGGGGAAACCCAAAAAGAAGGGGTTCGTCCGCAGAAAATGGCTGATAGCGGCCGGGCTTATTGTCTGTGGGGCTGTTGTATTTAAAATTACCTCAGGGGGAAAAACGGCAGTACCTACGGTAGCGACGATCCCCTTAACAAAGCAGGATATCCAGGAAAAGCTTTCCTTAAGCGGGCCGGTTTCCGGCACAGACAGCGTGGATGTGGTGTCTAATATCCATGCCGAGATCCTTCAGATGAATGTAAAAGAGGGCGACCAGGTAACAAAGGGACAGGTGCTGGCAGTGCTTGACAGCACGGATTTGGAGAGAGAGGTAAATATTGCCCGCAATGCCTATGAACAGGCAGTGGCAAATAAAGAAACCCAGGATAAAGAAGCGGCTCTGGGGTATGAAAAAGCGATCCAGGATTTTCAGAAAGCCAGCCTGGATCACAGCCGCAACAGCCAGCTGTTTGAGGCTGGAGACATTTCACAGGCAGATCTGGAGCAGAGTTCCAATGCCTTAAATGACGCCAGACGGGCAATGGAAAAGTATACCGTTGAAAATGGCCGGGGTGTGGCGGATCCGTCCTATGCCCTTCAGGTGCAAAATGCAGCTTTTGAGCTTGAGAAAAAGCAGGAAGAGCTGGAAAACACCCAGATCAGAAGCGAGATCGACGGTACGGTGGTGCGGGTCAATTCCAAGGTGGGCCAGTTTGCCGACAAGGTAGAAGACGACAAGCCCATGTTCAGCATTGAAAATCTGGAACAGCTGGAACTTGAGATACAGGTAAGCGAATTTTCCATTGGAAAGGTTCAGGTGGGGCAGAAGGCCAGAATCCGGGCCGATATCTTAAATGGAGCAGAGGAAGAGGGAGAGGTGGTGAAGATCTCACCTACCGGTGAAGAAAAGGGAGGCGGTTCCACAGAGCGAGTCATCCCTACCATTATCCGGGTGGTTACCCCGGATACGAAGCTGATGGCCGGGATCACTGCGCGGGCGGAGCTGATGGTGCAGGAGGCAAAGGGTGCGTTTACCGTGCCGGTATCCGCTGTATTTGACAGTGCAGACCATTCTTACATAGAAGTTTTGCAGGATGGGAAGATCCGCTGGATTCCTGTAACCATTGGAGTAGACGGAGAGACAGTGGTAGAGGTGGTTCCTGCGGATGATACGGAGCTTCAGGAGGGAATGGCCGTGGTGGCTGTTCCGGATCCTGCTCTTACCGAGGGCATGGAAGCATTGCCCGCAGGCCAGTAGGGGGTGGGAGCATGAGATGGAAAAAGAAGGAAAAACAGCTTCCACCTTCCACAGGGCGTCTGATCCGCCTGGAAAATCTGGTGAAGATCTATGACACAGGCGCTCTTAAGGTTCTGGGACTGAAGAAGATCAATCTGACCATAGAGCGGGGGGAGTTTGTAGCGATCATGGGCCATTCCGGATCGGGAAAATCTACGCTGATGAATATTCTTGGCTGTCTGGACCGGCCTACACTGGGCCATTACTACCTGGATGGAGTGGATACAGCGGGCATGACGCCGGATCAGCTGTCAGATATCCGCAACCGGAAGATCGGTTTTGTATTTCAGTCCTTTAACCTGATTTCCCGCACATCGGCCCTTAAAAATGTGGAGCTTCCCATGACCTATGCCAGAATCTCAAGATCCAGGCGGACAGAGCGTGCAAAGGAGCTTCTTACCCGTGTGGGACTTGGGGGACGCATGAACCATCTGCCCAATGAGCTTTCGGGCGGCCAGCGCCAGCGGGTGGCCATCGCAAGGGCGCTTGCCAATGAACCTCCCCTTCTTTTGGCCGATGAGCCCACAGGAAACCTGGATACAGCTTCCTCCATTGAGATCATGGAGCTGTTTACGCAGCTTCACAGGGAAGGAACTACGGTGGTGCTGGTGACCCACGAGGAGGACATTGCGGCGTTTGCAAAGCGGATCATCCGGTTTGGAGACGGCCAGATCCAAAGCGACAGGATCCATCATCCCGTGTGGGATATGGAAGCGGGTTTCCAGGCAGAAAAAGGAGGGATCAGGCCGTGTTAGGGGAAAATATGATCATGGCGTTTAATGCTATCCGGGCCAATAAACTGCGGTCTTTGCTTACCATGCTGGGGATTATCATAGGGATCGGATCGGTAATTGCCATTGTGTCCATCGGCGACACCATGCGGGGGATGTTTGCCGATCTGTATAAGGACGTGGGAATCACACAGGCGTATGTGGGCATTGGATATTGGGTGGAAGATACAAGAGATGGCGATTATTTTAACCTGGATGAAATGGAACGGGCGAAGGAGGCATTTTCCGATGAGATCGCCTATATTGACAGCAACGCGTACACCACTGCGGATGCCGAGTATAAGCGCACCGCCATCAAGTTTGAGTTTCAGGGCATTGATTATAATTATAAGGATGTGCAGCCGGTGAACATGGTTTACGGCCGCTATCTCAATGAGGGAGATGTGCTGGGAAGGAAGAAGAACGTGGTTATGGACACGAACAGCGCAAAGCTGCTGTTCGGCACGGAAAACGCAGTGGGAAAGACCTTCCGTACAACGATTTATGGAAATACCGACGACTATACGGTGGTTGGAGTGTACCATAAGGAAATGAATGCCTTTCAGGCGCTGATGATGGGCGGCTCAGGGGATAAGGGAGCGGCATTTATCCCGTACACCCTTCTTACCTGGCCAAATGACCGATTTTATATGCTTCATGTATTCGCAAAGGAGAATGTGGATCTGGATCTGTTTTTTCAGGAGTTTAAGGCCTATACGGCGGGGCTTCATGGAAGAGAGCCGGAGGATATGTATATCCAGACGGCTATGGATGAGATGAAAAGTGTGGACTCCGTTATGGGCGGACTGTCTGCGGCGGTTGGGGGAATCGCGGCAATTTCCCTGCTGGTAGGCGGAATCGGAATTATGAATATCATGCTGGTGTCTGTGACAGAGCGCACAAGAGAGATCGGGATCCGAAAGGCGCTGGGTGCCAGAACCAGAGATGTACTGATCCAGTTTCTCACGGAATCAGCGATTTTATCCGCCTGCGGCGGAATCGTGGGCGTTATTTTAGGAACCGGGATCGTGGCTCTTGGAGGCGCGGTTTTGGGTCTGCAGGTGGTGATTAAGCCTGCGGTGATCCTGGTGGCAGTGACGTTTTCGGCTGTGGTGGGAATCTTTTTCGGGCTGTATCCTGCCTCTAAGGCGGCTAAGGCGGATCCCATCGACGCTCTGCGGTATGAGTAAGGAGCAAAGAAACGGTATGCGCAGGCCAGAGCGAATGCTGTTGAAGAGCGGCGGAGGGAGAAGTCAAAAAGATAAGGAAAGGTGGAACCTGGGATGAATAAGGTATGGGGAAATGGAAAAAACAGGAGAAATATAAGGGCCTGGGAAACGGGATCCCGAAACGGCCGGGCTTTTTGGAGCGTCCGTGCAAAAAGGGCGGCGGCTCTGGCCTGCTGCGCGCTGGTTACAGCCGGGCTGTTTCCGGGAGAAACTGCCCTTGCCAGCCCGGAGTTCGCCTATTCATCAGAAAAATGGGCCTCTCTTAGGGATGATATTCTGGAATATACAGAACTGGCAGATCTGATCCATGAGTATAATTCCCAGGTAATTAATAACCGTCTGGAATATGATGATTACCGCGATAAGACAAATGACGATATGCGAAATACATATTCCGATATGGCGGATCGCCTGGAGGATTCCAGCGACCGGATGTTAGATGGGATCGATGAGGATCAGCCGGGCTACGGGGCGGCAGAGGCCGCGGCCATGAGCGCAAGGCTCCAGGCAGAGCAGGCCAGAGATCAGGCTGATATGGAAAATGAGGACGGACGTGTGAAGAAATATGAATATGACCGTCAGGAAGCGCTTCTTGTAAAGGAAGCACAGACTCATATGATTGATTACTGGAAGAAGGAAAAGGCCCTTCCCGCGCTGGAAGAAGCGTTAAGGCAGGCTGAGATTAGAGAACAGGCAGCCAGGGAACGGGCGTCTCTGGGGATGCTTTCACAGCCGGAGCTTTTAGAGGCGCAGGCAGCGTCAGGAACTGCCAGGGCAGCCATTGTTTCTGCCAGGAAGGAGAAAGAGGACCTGCGCCGTCAGCTGGTGGTCATGACAGGCTGGGATTATGATGCACTGCCGAAAATTCAGGAGATAAACCTGCCGGAGGAAAATGCGGGGGAGGAGATTGATCTAACGGCCGATAGGGAAAAAGCCATAGAAAGGAACTACAGTCTGGCCGCTGACAGCCGCAGACTGGAAAATACAGATCCTGGCACAGCCAGAGATGTCCTGGAGCAAAAGGTGGAAGCGGGCAGAGAGCAGATCCGGGCAGATGTGGAGGCAAAATATAAGAGCCTGCTCCAGGCCAGGGCGGATTACCGTCAGGCAGAAGAGGAATACAGGCTGTCAGAGGAGAAAGCAGGATCCGATCGGCGCAGATATGAGCTGGGACTTCTGGCAGCGAATGCTCTGGGAGAGGCACAGGAGGAGCTGGCAGCAAAAAAGACGGCCTATGAAACGGCGGGACTGAATTGGAAACAGGCCTGTGAGGATTATCAGTGGGCGGTGAACGGGTTGGGGGCATATGGAGTGTAACGACAAAAAAGAGAGAAAGCGGCTGTTTATGGGGCAGACAGGAGATGGGGGGATATAAGGATGAGAAGAAAAGAAGGATCCGGCAAAAGGAAAAACGGTTTCTGCCGCTTGGTATGCCAAAAGGCGGCAGCGGCCATGTGCGCTGCTCTGCTTGGAGGGATCTTCGGCGCAGGAAATCATTTGGCCTATGGCGCAGAACCGCCTGCAGCAGCTGTTTTTAACTATGAGGAGCTGGGAACGCTTATAAAGGAGCACTGTCCTCAGGTAGAGATGGAGCGCCGGCAGTACGAGGAGCGGATGGATCGCCTGAAGGACGCCAGAGAAGAACTTTTAAAGACACGGCGGGCCCTTCGTGAAGAGGCATCTGACCGTGAGAAGGAGGGAGACATATCCGGGGCCGATCACTACCGGCAGCAGGCAGAGGCGCTTTTAGATGCCGCTGACAGCCTGGACTGCCAGATCCGACAGGCGGGCAATGCCTCAAGCCGCATGGCTCTGCGTCAGATGGAGGATACCATGACCTGGACGGCCCAGAACCTGATGGGGACGTATCACAGCCTGGAAGCAGAGAAGCTTGCGGCGAATGCAAGGGCAGAAGTTCAAAAGCGCCGTTTTGAAGAGGCTCAAAACAGCAAAAGTTTAGGGGATGGCACGGCGCAGGCCGCAGAAGAGGCCCGGCAGAAATGGCAGTTGGCGCTGAATGAAGGGGAACGAATGACAGCGGAGCAGGAGAGGGTTCGTCAGGAACTGCTGCGGCTGACCGGTTTTTCGGTGTCGGATCCGGCTCTTCCGGGGCCTATGCCTCAGCCGGATCCGTCCAGAGTGGCCTCTATGAATCCCAAGGAGGATCAGAAAGCGGCTCTGGGAAATAATTATCAGCTGCGAAGCAGCCGTGGCGGTGCTGCGAAAACCAACAGGGAGCTTCATAAAAAACAGCGTCAGACCCGGCAGGATGAGAATCAGATGTTTGCTTCTCTGGAAAACCTTCTTACCCAGGTATATTCCTGCCGGACAGAATGGGAGGCAGCCGGGGCAGAGGAAGCTGCGGCCAGAGCTCGCTGGGAGGCGGCTTCCCGCAAGAAAGAACTGGGGCTGATGGCAGAGCCGGAATATCTGGAAAACTATAGCAATTATATGGAGGCCAATGGAAAGAAAATTCAGGCGGCGATCCGATTTGAACTGGCCATGGAGGCGTATGACTGGGCCAAAAAAGGACTGATGGATCAGTGATAGAGACGCAGCCGCTTCTGTACAGCGGCTGTGGCAGACAGCTGCAAAAAGTTATAACGCTTCTGCCACGCTGTCTGCCTGTTTTCAAAAAGCATGAAAGTTTGTAAAAACAGGACAGGAGAGTTGACTTGTCCTGTTTCTTATGTTATTCTATTAAAACCGACGCGGAGTTCTCCGCATCATTTATCTTTTCATTTTATTATCTGGCTGTTTCAGCCGGGATTTCAGATCAAAACTTTAAAAACGTATCCAAGGCAACGCGGGGCTGACAATGAACAGGCCGGCAGGGTTTTGCGCATCCAAAAGGGGGGATGTCTATATATGGCCTGATAAGAGGGAAAATAAAAAGCCATATGGTATGCGCCCGAAAGCTGTATTTAAAGCAGGGCAGACGGGCAAGCGCAGCGGATGTAGTTAAAAACCAAGGGGGAAATACAAGTGAATATAAAAAAATGGCGGCGTTTTTGCGCCCTTTTTCTGGCAGCCGTTTTGATCGTAACGGGGATTCCGTTTTCGGCAGCTGCAAAAGAGGATACGGTGGAAATGATTATTCGGGGAGATGCCTTTCAAAACCGCGAGATTAATATTTTCGGACACAGCCATCGATCCATCACCTGCTATTATGTAAATCCGGTGGAAGGCCATGTGCCGGCCTTCTGTCTGCAGCCGGGGAAGAAGCTGCCTAATCATACGGTATCGTCCTACACCAGGTATAATGCACAGCCTGGAACGGCGGTGCCGGTGATAGGAAGCTTTGAGCGGTATCTGCCCATGACGCTGGCTTATGAGTGGATGGTGTCAGGAAACTATTATGACAAAACCCGGTATGCCATGGTTCAGACCTATCTCTGGGGCTGTCTGGCCGGCTATGAGGAGGCCTGGGATGTGCAGGAGGAGATGATGAGAAAGCTGGAGGGGGTGATCCGGGATGGAAAGGTTATGCCGTTTTTCCGCGAGATGAGGGCCTATGTGGAGACAGGGCTGGAGGAATACGAGACACAGGGAAAATCCGGCCTTCCTGCATGGACCGGACGGCAGCAGACGATGACATTAAAGGATGGGAGGTATGAGCTGACGCTGGATATCAGCGGCTGTCCCCAGTTAAAGACAGCGGCCTGGCAGTTTCCAGACGCGGACTGGAGCTATAAGCTGGAACCGGACGGTGCAGCCATTACGTTTATCTACAGCGGGGAAACGCCTTCGGGAAGAATCTTGTCCGGGCCCATAAGCGGTATCAACACCAGGTATTATGCTTATATTTTCCAGCCGGAGGATAAATATCAGATGCAGATGGGATGGCTGGATATGGCTGGAACAGAGGCGGAGGTCTGGTTTGACGCAGGACTGACCCAGGCGCCTCAGGAGGGGCCTGGATTGGAATTGTATCGCCATCAGGAGGTATTTGAGTCCAATTATAGGATTGAATTGGAAAAATACTGTGCAGAGACAGGAAAGCCGTTGGAAGGTGCGGATTTTAATGTGTGGGAGACGTTTGATCCTGGCCAGGTGAATGGAAACGGCTATGAGGAGGGAAAACCTGACGGAAAGACCGGAGAGGTGTATGCAAACTGTATGACGCCAGAGCCAAAGGAAAAGCTTCTCTGTGCGGTGATCACCACGGATGAGAATGGAAAAGCCGCTCACAGTGATATCCGCAATTATAATTACAGCAAAACCTACTGCATGGGACATCCTGCGCCGGAATGGATTGAATGTGATCATGAGGGCGGGGAAAGCGGAAAAGAGAGTGCCTCCGAAGACAGAGAAGAGGGGCAGGACTGCAGCTGTGAGGAAGAAAATGCGCGGCTTCGTGAGCAGTGGCTGGCAGAGCAGCAACTGTGCAGCCAGACCTGCGATTTCCATGTGGAAAACGGGGATGAGGACGATCACAAGCAGAATACATCAGCTATGGAGGCGATGCTGAAGGACCGGGATGAGACATATGAAAATTTTATCCGTCTGGAATATGGCTATACGGCAGAGGAAATCAGGGCCAGAAACGGGTATATCCTTCATGGAAACCATAGAGACGATCCAGGGATTGAAACCGTCGTCCTTATGGCGGCTCAGGCAGAAGGCGATGAAAAAGGAGGGGAGTTTGTGTCGGATGGGGATATGATGCTTCCCCAGGACAGAAACTACCGTGGCCGTCCGGAGAAGATCATGGAAGTAAGGGGATACCAGTATGAACTTCCGGAGAACGAACAGGGGGATGTGGAGGAGAAGAGAAGTATCCTGGAGATAAAGACAGAACAGGAAAAGGAAACAAAGGAGATTGTAAAAGAAGATCATGGGCTGACAGAAGGGGGGATAGATGATCGTCCGGGGCAGGAAAATAATATGGAAGAAACGGAGGAAACAGCCGATGATAAGCCGGAGTCAGGGGAAAAGGGAGGAGAATCTGCGGATAAGGCGGAATCGGAGGAAAGCAGTGGATCACCTGAGGATAAGGCAGAATCAGGTGAGTGCGTCGGAGCGTCTGAGGATAAGCCGGAAAGCGGAGAGGCTGACAAAGCTTCTGAACCTGTGGAAAAAAAAGGCCAGCTAAGTGCGGAAAAAAGCGCTGTTTCCCCGAATCACCACCGTCTTGCCCGTCGTCTATTGAGCCGCCCGTTTAAGAGTCATGTGCTGTCCGGCGCTTCTGCTTCAAATGCTTTGAATAAGGCGGATTCCGAAGAAAATGGTGCGGAACATACAGAGGGGGAGTATACGGACGAAAGCATGAAAGATATCGGGTTTCCTGCCACCGAACAATTTATATATACAAGGCATCCCATAGCTTTGCCTGTGCTTGGAGACCGGGAATATACTTCTTGTGCCAGGGCGGATGCCTCAGAGTACACAGCCTCTGCCGCGTTTCGCCTGGACCATCTCCTTTCCTTTTTCTCAGGGAATGAAAAAGGTGAAGAAGATGACGGTTATCTGTCTGTTTTGCTACCTGACTTTCAGGAGGATGATCTGGATCCTATGGATCCATCGGGATATGGGAATCCCCTGCGGTGTCTCTATATTTTTAAGGTATGGGATCATCGGACAGAGGGGAGAATCCACATCAATAAACGGGATCTGGAACTGAGTCAGGAGAATCCGGAAGGAAGTTTTGGAAAGACACAGGGAAATGCTGCTCTGGAAGGAGCAGTTTATGGACTCTTTGCGGCTCAGGATATCATTCACCCGGATGGCGTGACCGGTGTGGTTTACGGGCAGGGTCAGCTTACGGCTATAGCCGCCACCGACCGGGAGGGAAATGCATCGTTTCTGGCTTACACGGAAATGCCGGGAACTGCCTGGAACGGAAGTGAAACGGTAAAGCCGGAACCTTCCTTTACAGAGCCAAAAAGTCTTTATGAGGGCGGTTCGATTACCTCATCCAGTCAGGGATTTGGAACCATTGCCTATCCAAATTACCGTCTGGAAAACGGTTCCGCCTGGATTGGACGCCCCCTGCTTATGGGAAGCTACTATATCATGGAATTAAGCCGTTCCGAGGGCTATGAGCTCTCTGTTATGGGCCTTGATAAGGCTGAGACAAACCGGGAGACAGAGGAGGATTTTACTGTGATTGCCTCCGGTTCTGCCCGCATTAAAAACGGCCTTTCTGACCACAACAGCATGGAGGCCGACGGTTCCTGGAACGATTTTACCATAGAGTCCTATGAGGCAAAAAACGGTTATGATATCACAATCACCGGCTATCCAGAGAATACGAAATTCTACCGGCTGACTACAGAGGAACGGCGTGAAACGGTAAAGCAGATTGTAGAAATGGTATCACGCCAGGCAACGGATGCACACGGGAATCCCATATATAAAAAGGCGCAGGGAGGAGAATTAAAAACGGATGAGCATGGAAATCCCGTGTTAAAAGAAGATATACCAGAGGAAGAGAAAATCCCTGCAAAGGAAATCCTTCCCTACCGTTTTCGGACAGCTCCCTATCTGTCTGGAACGGCAGAGCCAAAAGACCTTTCTCTATGGGATCAGCCCATAGAAGAGGATTATCTGAAGGAGCAGACGGAATTTATGCTGGAAAGCCTGGGATATCAGCTGACAGACGGTTCAGAGGGCGCTCCCTGGACTCACATTCCGCTGCATAAGGGGAAAATTCCTCCTGCAAACTCAGCTGCTGCCCAGGCTGTGCTGGACTGGTATACGGAACACGCCTTTTACAACTGTGCCGGTATTGGCGGCATATATGAAAAGGATGGAGTCTGGTATGCCCGTCTGTATTATGATCATGTTGGTGAGATTCCTGTCATGAGCGGGATTTACGACCGGGCAGATCAATGTTTCTATGTAAAAAAGGAGACAGAGAAAGGGCACTACTGGCTGGAGTATTCCAAAGGCACATACAGTCTTGGCGGCCGGCGTGCGGTAGTGAAGGAAAAGAGGAAACTTGAGAGAGATGTTCTTGCGGAAGAAAGTACCTCAGACTATATTAAAACCATCTGGCAGCCAGTCTATGTGCGTTATGAGGAGGGAGAAGTGCTGTTAGATCTTACGGGAGCGCCCATACCTGTAATGGAGCAGGTTCCGGTATATGAAGAGAGAGAAACCGTATATGAGGATCTGGTAAAGACGCCGATTGAGGCGGTCTGGGATTCGGATAAGGGTACATTCCTTATCCATGCAGAGCCTTCCTGTACAGAGACCGGTCAGCTTTCGGAGGATGTATTTCGCGCAGTTACGGCTAAAAAGACCATAGAGGAAGGAGGCTCGCTCATTCCTTATAACCAGTATCTGATCCGGGAAAAAGGAGCCGCTGCGGATGTGGCTGTTTCCTTGAAAAATCATGATCCGGGCAGCTATATCCGATATGCCGTCCTTTCCTATCCAGGGCAGAACCAGCCCGTTCAGGACGGTGGAACCGGGAAAACTCCAATTCAGGTCTTAGAACGGGTGATTAAGCAGTCTATCCGGGTTACCAAGGACATTTCTCAGGAATCCTATGAAAATGTGAACACCTACGGTTCGGTACACAACGATCCTTTAACAGCGCTTTTGGGGCTTTTCGGGTCTTTTCGCAAAGGCACAAAGCTGTTGGATCAGTTTAAATTCCGTCTGTATTTAAAGAGCGATATAGTCAGTCTCTATGCAGACGAACAGGGAAATATCCTTTCAGATGATATCAGCAGCAGTGATTTCACAGAAGCGGTTCAGCCTCATTTTCTTCCTCCAAAGGACGGCGGGGGACGGCAGCTTTTAGAAAAAAAGGAGGATGGAAGCTGGAATTATAAAAAGTTTTCTGACGCCATGTATGCTGCAGAGAAAAAGAAGGGAGGTGCTTTTTTGGAGGAGGCGCTTACCAGATTTGCTCTGGCGTATTATGATATAAAAGCTTATAAAGAGGATATATTAAAAGATCAGCCGGAACTGAATGAGGACCGGGCCTACAATCAGGCACTCAACCGGGCAAAAGCAGAAGCGGCTGCTTATCTGAAGCCCTTTGCGGGACTGGAGGACAAGCTCTCCATCCCGTGGGATCGGGATCCCAAAGGAGGGCGCGACAAAGATATAAAGACTCTCCAGTGCGGTATCCGAAATGGAAATGACGATTACTATGACGATTCCATTATGCTTCCTTACGGTGAATATGTGATAGTGGAGCAGATGCCCTCTGCCCTGGAAGGGGAGCTGGCGAACCGTCATTACCGGATTCGGGAACCAAAGGAGATTGCTCTGCCTTTTGTACCTGAGATCGTTGGGGACGGGGCCGGCGGTGAAACGGTATTTGATGAGATTGGCAGCGCATATTTCCGCTATAACAGCAGTGACAGCCCCCAGGAACTGGTTCGTAAATACAGTATCCGTTTTAATGGGGAAAATCATGTGATCCGGGCAAATGGTCAGGATGGCGCCTTTGAGGTATATAAATACGGTCTGGATAAAGAAAATCGTCCGGGCCGCAGTCTTACTTCCTCTCAGCCCTATGAAGAGGAATATATGGATGGGGCAAATCCGCTGGTTCAGGCTTATTATAAAGGTTATACCAGCGAAAGTGAGAACAAAGGAACCAGAGATGGGGTTTTATACGATGGAAATGAGACCGAAAACGGTCAGATTCAGATTCGGGATCAGGTGCCTGTGATGGAGGGAGTGGGGACTGCTGTAGAAGGGAAATTTGCACCTATGCTGGTGCCGTGGACGGTTCTTGCGCCTGCCACAGACAGGGTCAATCCCGACACCGGCAGCATTGAGACATTGACACCTTCAGGAAAGGGGGCTGACTTTAACTATGTGGCCTTTGCACAGGAGGATTTTGAAAATACCTACTATAGTTCCAGGCTTCGGATTGAAAAGCTGGATCAGGAGACTGGGGAAACGATTTTTCATAATGGGGCTTTGTTCCGTATCTATGCGGCCAAAAGGGATGTGAAAAAGACAGGAACCGGTACCGCGGCAGGAAGCGGGCAGGTACTGTTCGGCCCGGCAATAGACGCAGAGGGAAAGACGGTGACGGATGCAGGCGGCAAGGAGATTCTCTATCCCAGAGTGGGGGAAGATAACAGTTCTGACGGAGACATCCCCATTCGTCTGGATGAAGATGGAATTCCGCTGTATGATGAGAGCCAACGGATCAGCCAGCTGGATGAAACGGGAACAAAAAGGGGGATTTTTAAGTCCTATTCAACTCTGCGCCAGCTGGTAATTGACGGCCAGATAAAAGAGATACCGGTGGGATACATTGAAACGGTTCGTCCTTTGGGAGCGGGAGCCTATGTTCTGGTAGAGGTTCAGGCACCGGAGGGGTATACAAAAAGCCGTCCCGTGGCATTTGAAATCTATGGAGATGAGGTTTTTTATTATGAAGAAGGACTGAACAAGGATGGCACCAGCGACGGATGGGAACGGAAGCCAGCCAAACAGTATGAATATGCCATACCGGTCACTGGTGAGGCAAACAGGGAGCAGACAGAGACGGTAAGTGCAATTCCCGTTCAGGATTATCCGTCAGAGCTGTGGATCTATAAGACCGAGGATGGGGATTCTATGGTTGGAAATAGGAACGGACTCAGGCAAAGGGACAGTCAGGGCATTGTGGAGTCCAGCGGAGGCTTTGAAGAGGAAATATTTGTAAATGATAAAGGCGATCTTCTTCTCTACCAGGTCAGCGGACGGAAGGAAAAGCTGGAGGCCAGAGGAGATGTAAGGGACATTGCATTTGACCGGGAAAAGGGAGTATGGACCGGTTATGTGACAAAAGCAATGGATCAGTATTCGGAGCAGATCGTGGATGGGACGGAGAAAGCGTTAAAAGCCATGGAGCGTGTGAAACCTCTTTATACGCTGGATGGAGCATTTACAGGAAAGGGGATTCACTTTGGGGTATCTGTCTCAGGAGCAGAGCTGGTTCTCTATGAAGGAATGGAACTAAAACCCCTGGAAACCGGCGGCTATGAGGGGGTAAAGGCTATCTTCCAGGATCAAAAGACGGTGAAAGTGGAAAATACGCATACGGGAGAACACAGAGAACTGCTCCAAAACGGCACGGATTCCGGTCCCGCAGGACATCCGGTCTGGGAAGATCTGAAGATGCAAAATGATCCCGTAAACCTGTATTTTTATGATTTGGAGGAATTAGAGGCAGGAAAACGTTTAAAAGAGGATGAGCACACAGGGGAGCTTCATGTGCTGGATGAGCGTGGAAATAGTGTCTGTTTTGCGGATCCTGTTACGGGTATGGCCTATGTCAGAGACGCCTATGAAAGAATCATTGCCTATGTGGCGGATGAACAGAACCAAAAGTGTCCGGTGCGTTCCATCTGCGTTCAGGAAAATGGAGGAAGTCCTTCTATTTATAAGGAGAAGCAGAGTCAAGACGATGAAAAGGGTTTGCCCATCTATTACAAAACCGGGGAAACTGTATGGAAAGAAGAACGATGGGTTACGGGAAAAAGCACAGGGCCAGACGGAACGCAGGAATCCCCGGAGGGGCCCCATGTGATCGCGCGTCTGCCCTTTGGCGCCTACATTTTACAGGAAGAAATGGTTCCCTTTTCCCAGGGCTATGTGCAGGCTCCCTATCAGGGACTGATCTTAAAGGATACCAATGAACCGCAGAAATATTTTCATCAGGATGAATTTACGAAAGCAGCCTTTGCCAAGATCGATACCCGTACCGAGAAGGAGATCCGCGGAGCGCAGATGACTCTTTATAAAGCAGAATTGGATGAAAATGGGAATCCGGTGAAGGATGAGGAGGGTCATTATGAGAAGGGGGAGGTATGGGCTTGCTGGATCAGCGGATATGAGTATGATGACAGGGGGAACTTAAAAACCGATGGAGAGGGAAAGCCAGTTCCAACAGATGAGCCCCATTGGATCGACCATATTCCCGTTGGGTTTTATGTGCTGGAGGAAACGGACTGCCCATATGAACAGGGATATGTCATGTCAGAGCCTGTAAATGTTGAAATTCGGGAGACCGGTCATGTACAGAGTTTTGAAATGGAGGATGATTTTACCGCTGCTGAGGTAGAGAAAAAGGATGGAAAAAGGCAGGAAGTCCTCTGCGAAGACAGCGAAGCCTACATGACTCTTTATCAGGCGTTATTGGATTCAGAGGGAAAGCCGGTGACAGAGGATGGACTTCCGGCGGTTCGCAGGGAGCTGGAGGTGTTTACCTTCCGTGCGGCCAACTGGAAGGACGGACAGCGGGTAGCTGCCACAGGCCGTGTGGAGACAGATGCAGCCGGTCTGAATCCGATCATGAAATACGACTATCAGTATGAAGCCATTCCGGGAACCTTCCAGGGGAGATATTATTACACGGAAGATGCCTCCGTGCGCATGGAATATCTTCCAGTGGGCTTCTATGTTCTGGCAGAGTCTGATACGCCCGACGGCTATGCCACTGCTGATCCCGTTTTCATAGAAATTCCTGATACAGGCCATAAGACAGAGACAGGGAAATGGAGCGTGACGGATGAACCTCTTCGCCTGTCAGTATCAAAAAATGTGATATCCGGCGAAAAAGAGGTGGACGGGGCGGAACTTGCCATCTATCCGGTGGGTGCAGATGGAACTGTGGCGGAGCAGGAGCTGCTTCTTCATATTCCGGAGGAAAACGGAAAGTGCCGGGAGGAAAAGGCCAGGTGGATCTCAGGGAGAGATGGGAGGTATACAAAAGAGGAGGCAGAGGCCGGAACCATCCCCCATGGCTTTGAGCAAGGAGATTTAAAGCCCCATCTGGTTGAATACATTCCGGAGGGAGACTATATTCTGAGGGAGGAAATGACGCCCTATGGTTTTCTGCAGTCTGCAGACCTGCCATTTTCCATAAAAGATTCTAAAATTATACAAAAAGTGGAAATGCAGGATGAAATTCCACTTGGAAACCTGAGGGTGATTAAACATGATGCAGATCAGCCGGAGCAGCTTCTGAAGGGAGCGGAATTTGAACTGGTGAACAAGACGCTGGGCCTGTCCTGCGGCAGGATCGTTACCGGGGAAGACGGCAGTGTGCTGTTTGAAAAGCTGCCCATCGGATATCTGGATCGGGATGGGAAATTTGCCTCATATACCTATGTGTGCCGGGAGACGAAGGCAGCGCCTGGACATATGCTGACATCTGCGGCGTTTGAGTTCCAGTTTGAGTATAAGGATGAAACCACAAAAATCCTGGAAATGAGGTATGATCCTGTCAATGACAGCAACCGGGTGCTGATAGAAAAGAAACTGGCAGATACAGATGAAATGCTGGAGGGAGCTGTTCTTCGACTGGAAAAAAAGAGGACACAAGATAATACAGAGAAGAACGAACGTCAGGGAGAAAATGCGTGGGAAATAACCTGGGAACGGGTAAGAGAATGGACGACCGGAAGGCAGCCTCATCTGGAAAAGGGGCTGGAAACCGGGGAGTACCGTCTGGTGGAAATACAGGCGCCTCAAGGAGTCTCTGTTCTGGCAAACCCTGTTTATTTTTCTATCACAGACGGCATGACGGAGGTTCCCTGTCTTGTGATGAGAAACTACACAGTGATCGTAGAAATTGCAAAGGTGTCCCAGACACCGGAGCAGCTTCTGGCAGGAGCGAAGCTGCAGCTGATCAAAAGAGATGCCCGCGAAGTTGTGGAGGAATGGATCTCTGAGGAAAAGTCTCCTAAAAATTTTGTGGGATTGGAGCCGGGAGCATATATCATCCGGGAACTGGAGGCTCCGACAGGCTACAAAAAAGCGCCGGATAAGGAGATTGAAATTAAAAACGATACGGCTCAGGTACAGACATTCACTTTTGCCAATACAAAGATAACCTCTTCTGGAGGCGGAGGCGGCAGCCGGCCTGAAAAGGAGTATATTTCTTTTAAAAAGACAGATACGGGTCATAAGCCGGTAGCGGGAGCAGAATTTACATTTTTCGATCAGATGGGAAAGGTGATGTCTCAGGCAGTCAGTGATGAGAAAGGAAGCTTTTCTATCCCTAAGCCTGGGGACGGAACCTATACTTTCCAGGAGACAAAGGCTCCTGCCGGATACGGGCTGAATCCGGCAGTCTATAGTTTTACGGTCAGCGGCGGGGATATATACCGCGGGGCGTATGAGATTATGGACCAGGAACTGAAGGTGATTGTGAGAAAGCTGGATGGAGATACGAAGGAGGCCCTGAATGGAGCAGTGATCCAGATACGGAGCGTAGATCCAGATACAGGAAAAGAAACGGATGAATTTGAGGGAATCACGGGAGATTCAGGAAACAGCGATACAGAGACCCTGGGCGGAGAGACAGAGAAAAAGGGCGAATTGACGTTTCTTCCTCCTGCTCCGGGTACCTATAGGATCTATGAACGGCAGGCTCCAGACGGGTATAAAAAGGCAGATTCCTACAGCGAATTTGTGGTAAATGAGGACGGTTCCGCAGAAGGCGGGCTAATCGTTTACAATTTTAAAGAGAAGAAAAAGATAGGACGAATCAGGGCTGTATATCACCGAAAAGACCGATTTGGAAACCTTACGCAGGGGTCGGATCATAGTTCTGGCCTAATGCGCACCGGCGATGAGAGCGCTTACAGAGAGCTTTTGGCATGGTCTCTGCTTTGCATTGCGGGAATGACGCTTACACTTCCATACAAGATTGCAGGAAAGGGCAAACGCAGAAGAGATCAATGGATAAAGCTTGCGGCTGCTGCAGGTATCCTGGGAGGGGTGGGTCTGTTCCTTTCCATTTGCGCTTATGCAGAGCCAGTTTGGGAGAAAAAGCCGGAGTATGTTTCAAGGCAGGTATTATATGAGGAGGTAGAACGAACGGAGTTTCTTCCTCAAACAGCCTGGATTTCGGTAGAAAACCCAGAAACAGGAAAAACGGAGAAACGAATCTTTCCGGAAATCCGCCGGGAGTATGTCAATGAGCGCTGGCAGGAGGATTTTGAACTGGAGTTAACGGCAGAAGGAATCGGCGCAGAAGGATATATAGTGGGAGAAAATCTGATCTGGGACGGAGAGCCGGAAGGCTTTCTGTCCAGAGGCGGACCGCTTTTAGAGGCAGCAGGTCTTTCAGGAGCGGACTATGAGATTCAAGGAATACGAAAAGATGAAGCAGGGGCAGAAAAAGGCAGACTGACAGCATATGGAAAACGGAAGGTCTGGGACTGCCGCGTATTTTATGGGGGACTGGTGCAGAGAGAGGAATGTGCGGTTCAGGATGAGACGGCGCGTGAGGAAGAAGAAATCGGCACGCCGGTTGGTGATGCATACCGGATAGAGGAAGGTATGCATCATACAGAATCGACAGATATGGAAGAAACCTCTCATATTCTTCTCAGGGGAACAAACGTGTATGGGAAAATATGGTTCGGATCTGCTGTGCTGCTTATTGTGCTTCTCGCTATGAAAATGCTTCCCACAAAAGAAAAAAACGGTGCACTAAAAAATAAATCAGAGCACTGTCATTCCAGCAGGATAAGATATGTTCTTCCCTCGCTGTTTTTTCTGGCAGCAGCTGTATTCTTTGTCCGTTTCCTGTCACTGTCAGGCATCTACAGACAGGCAAGAGGCGGCTATGAGGCGATCCGGAAGGAAGTATTTACACAGAATGGGGCGGATGCGATACAACAGGAGTTTCCTGTGGCGGACGGAAACTGCATTTTCAGAGAATCTCCCGATGAAGCGGTTCTGCGGGCATGGAATCCAGACTATGTCTGCTGGCTGCGTATCCCAAAAACCGCTGTGGATTATCCGGTGGCACGGGGAATCGACAGCGACTTTTATCTAAGCCACAGCTTTGAGGGGAAAGAATGTATATCCGGGGCTATTTTCACGGATCCGTATTCGGAACCGTTCGTATCCGGTCACACCATATTTTACGGCCATAATATGAAGGATGGTTCTATGTTTGCGGATTTGAAACGGTATCTGGATCCTGACTTTTATCAGGATCATCCGTCTCTGTGGATAGCTGTTCAGGGAAAATGGCTGGAATGTCCCATATTCTCCTGCCATCTGATCCGCGAAACGGATAGCACGCCTTTTCAGACCGGTATGACAGAAAGAGAGAAGGAGGCGTATTTTGCTGCCATGTCTCAGGCCTCCATCTATGCCACAGATAAAAAGCGTCTGAAAAATGAGGATTTTATCACGCTTTCCACCTGCCACGGTTCTGGAAAACGCCTGGTTGTTCATGCATTGATACCGGATCTGCATATGGGAGCCACAGAGGAAAATAGAAAAATGGCTAATTTTTATGTAAAAAAGAGTCAAAAATAGGCGGTTACGACAGGGATAAATCACTGGACAAATGTCGTATTTTGTGAGAAAATAAACACGAGTATAACGTGATAAAATTAACAAAGGGCACTATACTTAATCAAATTTCAATTTGAAAGGAGTTTTAACACATGATTTATTCACATGAAGTAGAAGAAATGTGCACAGTCGCACAGGGCGTTCATCATGGCGCTGCTCCAATCCCAGAAGAAGCAAAATGGGTAAAGTCAAAGGAAATCAAGGATATTTCCGGTCTGACACATGGTGTAGGCTGGTGTGCTCCTCAGCAGGGTGCCTGTAAGCTGACACTGAACGTAAAAGAGGGTATCATCCAGGAAGCTCTGGTAGAGACCATCGGATGTTCAGGTATGACACATTCCGCAGCTATGGCATCTGAGATTCTTCCAGGCCTGACCGTTCTGGAAGCTTTGAACACAGACCTGGTCTGCGACGCGATCAACACCGCTATGAGAGAGCTGTTCTTACAGATCGTTTACGGAAGAACGCAGAGTGCATTCTCTGAGGATGGACTTCCTGTAGGCGCAGGTCTGGAGGATCTGGGCAAGGGACTGCGTTCTCAGGTTGGTACAATGTACGGAACTCTTAAGAAAGGTCCACGTTATCTGGAGATGGCTGAGGGCTATGTAACCGGTATCGCTCTGGATGCAGAAGATCAGATCATCGGCTACCAGTTCGTAAACCTTGGCAAGATGACCGACTTCATCAAGAAGGGTGACGATGCTAATACTGCATGGGAGAAGGCAAAGGGCCAGTATGGCCGCGTTGCTGACGCTGTTAAGATCATCGACCCACGTAAAGAATGATGAGGACCAATTAGGAGGATAAAGAAGATGGCATTATTTGAATCATATGAGAGAAGAATTGATAAAATCAATTCCGTATTAAACAGCTATGGCATTGCTTCTATCGAGGAAGCTGAAAAGATTACAAAAGATGCAGGCCTTGACGTTTATGCTCAGGTTAAGAAGATCCAGCCGATCTGCTTTGAGAATGCGTGCTGGGCTTATACAGTAGGCGCTGCCATCGCGATCAAGAAGGGCTGCAGAAAGGCTGCTGACGCTGCCGCAGCTATCGGTGAGGGCCTTCAGGCATTCTGTATTCCTGGTTCTGTAGCAGACCAGCGTAAGGTTGGTCTTGGACACGGAAATCTGGGAAAGATGCTTTTGGAAGAGGATACAGACTGTTTCTGTTTCCTTGCAGGCCATGAGTCCTTCGCAGCTGCTGAGGGCGCAATTGGTATCGCAGAGAAGGCTAACAAGGTTCGCCAGAAACCGCTGCGCGTTATCTTAAACGGTTTAGGAAAGGATGCAGCGCAGGTTATCTCCAGAATCAACGGCTTTACATATGTTGAGACAGAGATGGACTACTACACAGGCGAGGTTAAGGAACTGTGGAGAAAATCGTACTCTGAGGGCTTAAGAGCAAAGGTGAACTGCTACGGAGCAAACGATGTAACAGAGGGTGTTGCTATCATGTGGAAGGAAGGCGTTGACGTTTCCATCACGGGTAACTCCACCAATCCAACCAGATTCCAGCATCCGGTAGCAGGTACCTACAAGAAGGAGTGCGTAGAGAAGGGAAGGAAGTATTTCTCCGTAGCGTCCGGCGGCGGTACAGGCCGTACTCTGCATCCCGACAACATGGCAGCAGGCCCTGCATCCTATGGTATGACCGATACCATGGGCCGTATGCACTCTGATGCTCAGTTCGCAGGTTCCTCTTCCGTACCGGCTCATGTTGAGATGATGGGTCTGATCGGTATGGGCAACAACCCCATGGTTGGTGCTACAGTGGCCGTGGCTGTAAGTATCGAAGAAGCGGCGAAGGCTGGGAAATTCTAGGAAATCCAGTAAAATTAAGGATTTAAGATGTTGTTAAAAGTAGAAAAAAGTAGGG
>OCAS01000120.1_pt1 | contig 83029 bp, 62 predicted proteins | sample 1550751 | NCBI WGS metagenome assembly OCAS01 (sample SAMEA2580301, study PRJEB22360) | human gut metagenome | biome: human gut; feature: human-associated habitat; material: faeces | place: Denmark | collected 2008/2010
TGCCACACCATCAAATAGAAATGGCTGGTCAAGCACCGCCATTTCAGGAATGAAAGAGGTGAGTACTGCGTTGGAGGCCGTAAACATGTCAATGGTACCCATTTGCGCACCCTCGTACATGTCTCTTTCATTACCCAACTGCCCGCCTGCAAATACCTGTATGGTTATTCTTCCGCCGGTAGCCTTATTCACTTCTTCCGCAATGGCCAGGGCTCCCTTATGGAAATTGCTTCCGTCCGGGTCCACCATTCCCAGTTTAAACGTAATGGCGTCTTTCTCAGGCTTTGCTTCCGGGACCGAATCTGCTTCTGTTTTCACATCTGAAACTCCGGCTGAAGTGGTTTCCGCATTCTTGCCCTGCCCGCAGGCTGCCAGCATCCCGGCTGTTAATACTGTTGTCAACAATACTGCAATCTTCTTCATAATCAAATTCTCCTTCTGCTTTATCCTGTTTTATTTGTCCTGCTTTTTTTCGGGTGACACAGCCTTTCCCTGCTTCATCATCTCCTGAATCTGTGAATCTGAATATCCTGCCTCCTTTAGCAGCTCTATCGTGTTCTCACCAAGCTCCGGCGGCAGCCGTCTTAAAGGCACTGGTTGCCCATCATAGCGGTTGGCATGTCCGAGAACTTTCACCTCGCCTGCTACCGGATGATTCATGGTCATAAAACACTGGTTATAAACAACCTGCTCATCCTTTACAACGTCCTCATATTCATTAACCGGCGCATACCATATTCCTAACTCCTCAAATATTAACTCCCACTCATTTGTAGTTCTCTTTAACAATTCCCGGCATACCACCTTGTCAAATTCAATGCGGTTATCCATCTGATCCTTTGCCGAAAAACCTTCCAGCGCGCCTGGTGTAAATGCCTGTTCCAAATTCTCAAAGGAGGTAAGGGAGAGTGTAATGTATTTATCTGCTGTCTTATAGATTCCATAGGGTGACTGGTGAATCCTGGTCGATAAACCGGTATCTGCTCTCGGTGTAAGCGTCCCACCATTCAGATAATATCCAATAGGTTCAATCTGAAGATCCAGCGCTGACCCCAGCAGGCTTGCCTCAATGCGGTGTCCTTTCCCGGTTTTATCACGGTCATACACGGCAGCGGTAATGCCCAGGGCTGCCAATATAGCCCCGTGTTGATCCACCAGCGCTGTCCCTGTAGGCATGGGAGGATGATCTCCCGGTCCTGCCAATGCCGCCAGTCCGCTCATTCCCTGTATGAGAAGATCCTGCCCCGGCTTTCTCACCTTGGGTCCACTGGAACCATAACCCGTACAGGAGCAATAGATGACTCCAGGGTTTAATTTTTTCAATTCTTCATATCCCAAACCCAGTTTGTCCATAACTCCAGGCCGGAAGTTTTCCAAAATCACATCATACCCCTTATCACGGACCAGCCTGTAGATGGTCTCCCGTCCCTCGTCAGACTTTAAATCCAAAGCAACCCCTCTTTGATTGCGGTTCGCCATGAGGTAGAAAACGCTGACCCCATTTTTGTACGTATTGCAACCGGACCAGCCCCTCTCATAAGCCCCCCTGCAAGACTCTACCTTTACCACATCGGCTCCCAAATCCGCCAATGCCTGTGCTGCTGACGGCCCCTGCAGATAATGGGTAAAACTAAGAACCTTTACTCCTTCTAACATTCTGAACATTCCCCTCCTTTTAATATTTTTACAGATTATAAACGTTTATAATTTCTTTCTTAAAAAAATCCGAAGAATAAACACTACGCTTCGAATCAAACATTTAAAATTATAAACGTTTATAATTTTATGTTTTTAAAATAACACACATAGATTGTGTTGTCAATAGTTCTTTGTCAGATTTTTTATTTTTATAATATTTGGTTACCTGTTTTTGTCTAAGTTTCACAAACAGATATCCCCTCTTATATCGCATACTGACTGCCGAACAACAAGCTCTCCTCTTAGACGGGCGGGAGGAGCAGGGCTGTTGCCAGCTATACATTCAAGGAGATAATCCACACCACCCTTAGCCATCACATCCTCCGGCTGACGAAAACTGGTGAGAGGCGGCATCATAAGTGAGGCCATTGAAATATCATCATAGCCGGTAACCGAAAAATCTCCGGGGATCGAAAGTCCGCAATCACTAGCCGCACTATATGCGCCAAAACACAGCATATCATTGGCTGCTATTAAAGCAGTGGGTCTGTCCCTGCCTTCAAGCACCTTCCGTATCCTCATATAGGAATCCTGTATGTCCTTTATATCAAAAATAAACTGCTTGACGCATTGTTCCAACCCATGTTCTCTCAATGCCTCCATGGTACCCTCAAACCTCTCCTGATAAATCTGATTCTCAAAGCCCAGGTAAGCTGCGCAGATATTTCTATGGCCCTTTCCGATTACATATTTCGTCACTGTATATGCTCCATAAAAATTATCACTGGGAATACAATTTGCAGTTCCTTTAAAGCTTCTATTCAGGAATACATACGGAATGCCGGCATTATCAAACCCCCGAAAATGCTCTATATGCCTTGAACAGGGCAATATAATCACACCATCCACATTCCGCTTTTTAAGGGTATCAACCAGACGCTTCTCCTTATTTAAATCTTCATTGGAATTACAAAGCAAAATCATATATCCCTTTTTTTCTGCATATTCCTCAATGCTCTTAGCTACCTTTGGATAATACGGGTTGGTAATATCCGGTACAATTAACCCCAATGTGTCTGTACTTCCTATCTTAAGGCTTCTGGCCGAATAATTTGGCTTATAATCCAGCTCCCTGACCGCGGACAATACCTTCTCCATGGTCTTCGGTGTGATATTTTCTTTGTTTGCAAGGGCACGGGACACCGTACAGATAGATACCCCAGCCAGTTTTGCAACATCCTTAATCGTTGCCATCTTCCATCCCCCAAATTGTAAACGTTTATAATTAAACACTACCATTTGTTTCTTAAACTGTCAAGATTTTCCCTGCTACGGGGGGGATATTTTATATTGAACTATTTTATTGTTCCAAAAGGCCGTCCCGAAAATGTCAAAATCTCAAACCGGCATTTTCAGGACAGCCTGTTATAAAATTATATGTATCACGCCTCTACACGGCCCCAAACTTCTCCTGAGCATCCAGCACATACTGCACATAGAAGGCAGCTCCGTTCACCAGGGCATCCTCATCCAGATCAAAGCGTTCATTATGAAGGGAATAGCAGCAATCCTTTGACTCGTTGCGGCATCCTATAAAAGCATAAACCCCAGGAAATTTTTCCAGAAAATAGGAAAAATCCTCACCGCCCGGCGTGCCTGCATATTTTACCAGTCCCTTGTCGCCCAGGATTTTCCTGACGGACTCCGCCGCAATCCCGCTGCAGTACTCGTCATTGATCGTTGCCGGGATATCAGAATAATAGTCAAACTCATATTCAGCCCTGTAAGCTTCGCAGGTGCTCTTTATGATACGCTCAATCATACCCGGCAGTTCCTTCTGGAGCTTGGGATTGAAGGTGCGCACCGTACCGCTGAGCTCAGCCGTCTCGGCAAAAACATTGGCCATGGTACCGGAATGGAAGGTACAGATGCTGACCACCACCGTATCCATGGGGCTGGTTTCCCGGCTGGCAATACTCTGAAGGGCATCCACTACCTTTGCCCCCACATAAATGGGATCCACCGCGTACTGGGGCATGGCGCCGTGTCCGCTTTTCCCGATAATCTTAATATTCATGAAGGAAGCCGATGTATAGCGGGGACCGGGATCCACGGAGATGGTGCCGCTCTCCAGGTACGGGAATATGTGCATGCCCGCCACCGTATCCAGCTTTCCCACCTTTCCGGACTCCAGCACCTTTACCGCGCCGTTGGTCAGTTCCTCTGCCGGCTGGAAGATAAGTTTTACCGTGCACTTAAGCTTATCCTGATGTTCTGCCAGAACCCTGGCCGCTGTCAGAAGCATGCTGATATGTGCGTCATGTCCGCAGGCGTGCATAACGCCCTGGTTCTGGGAACAGTAGGGAAGATTCTTAACCTCCCTGATGGGAAGCGCGTCGATATCGCAGCGCAGGCCAATCACCGGCTGGTCCTCTTTTCCTTTCAGGGTGGCAATAGTGCCGGTTCCCGCCACCTCCTCATAAGGAATCCCCATCCCGGCAAGTTCATCCCGGATCCGTCCTGCTGTCTCTACCTCCTTCCAGCTCAGCTCCGGATGCTTATGGAATTCCCGCCGCATACTGACGGCATAATCATGATATTTCCCAACTTCTTCTATTACGTTCACAGTCAAAATCCTTTCTTACTAAATTTCTTCTTACAGGATTGCCCTTTTTATATACCTTTTTATATACCTTTTTATATCCCCTCTTATATCCCCTTTTATATGCCCTTTTACATGCCTTATTTATACCTTTTTATTTTACCTGCTTCACAAGTACGCCGGTTAAAACGGACCATAACCAATCTGAACGGCAACGAACAGAAAGATTAACTGCAGAATCAGGAAAAGTCCATGTAAAGGCAGGATAAACTTATACCAGCTCTTTAACGGTACCTTGCCAAGCGACAGGTAGATAAGCAGCGTCCCATTGGTAAACCAGAAGGTATTGGATATACCGTCGCCAAACTGGAACGCCAGTACGGCTGTCTGCCTTGTAATATGCAGCATATCAGCCAATGGAACCATAATTGGCATGACCGCGGTGGCCTGTCCTGAGCCTGATGGAATCAGGGCATTGACAAAGAAATTTACAATGAACATGCCCACCGTGCTCACATAAGCGGAGGCGCTGCGCATCAGATTGGAAAGCCCGTGTACCAGAGGGTCCACCAGACCGCCATTTGTCATGGTCCACTGGACCGCCCTGGCCACACCGATGATCAGAGCGCCGCTGAAGGCCCCTCTGGCGCCGTCAAGAACCATATTGATGCCATCATCCAGATTCACCCGGTTGATTGCAGCAGACACAATACCGCCAATCATGAAGGTGGCTGCCATTTCCGTATATGACCAGCTCAGATTCAGGATACCGTAAATCGTTACAAGGATGGAGATGGTCAGGGAAATAACAGAAACCTTTTTGGGAAGGTCAAACTTAAGGCCCGGATCAACCGGAATGCGCAGGGAGGACGTGTCCACATCCTTCACAAGGCTCTTGGACGGATCTGCCTTCACCTTTTTTGCATACCGCATAACCCATACCAAGCTAAGTATCCACACGCAGACCAGTGCCGCAATCCTCAGCTCCCATCCGGAGAACATGGGCAGCTCGGCAATGGTATGGGAAATTCCTACTGTGTACACATTAAAAGGCGCAACCGCAAAGCTGATCAGACAGGCAAATCCGGATATGGCCATTCCCACCAGTGAGTCATATCCAAGGGAGAGGGCCAGGGATACGATAATGGGTACAAAGGGAATGATGTGCTCACTCCATCCCAGGATACCTCCGAAAATGAAAAACACAATCATTACAATTGCTATGATTACCTGGCTGCTCATCCTCTCGGAAGCCTTTAAAACACTGTTGATTGCAGCGCCTACCGTATTGGTCCTTTTGTAGATCTCCACAATACCGCCAATCAGCATGACACAGAACATCATATTGGCCGAGGCTGTCAGGCCTTCCGGAATGGACCGGAATATGTTAAAAAACGATACAGGCGTGCGCTCCGTGGCATGATAGCTGTCTGCCAGGACCCGTGTGACCCCGTCCACGGTTTCACGGTCATAGGCTCCCGGTATCACAAAATAGGATACGATTGCGCAGGCAAGTACCATCAGTACAAGCGGCACAAACGGATTCAAAGGCTTGTTTGCTTTTTGCTTATCTTTCGTCATTGCTTTCCCCTTTCCCTGGCAGGAATTTAAAAATAGCGTATGATATTCTCCACCAGTTCCAACATTTTCTTTACGTCCTCAATTACAACATACTCTCTTGCACTGTGTGAATGATAGATATTAAAGCCAATGGGCACGGTCCTGATTCCCAGCTGGTTCGTGCAGGTGGCGTCCAGGACTCCAAATGACCTGGCCGGTATCATGGAAAGCCCGGACCTGCTGTAGATGAAAGCCAATCGTTCCAGCATATCTGTATTTTCACTGAAATCTGTTTCCGGAACATCCTCCTCTTCCCTGATATTGCATTTACACCCCATGCGCTCAGCCGTCTCCTCCGCCTTGCGGCGGATCCTGCTCCTGATCTCCTGCTTGATATCATTGCCAAAGCATCGGATTTCCACATCAAACCGGGCGTATTTGGGCACTGCATTGGACGGCGAGAGGGATACCAGATCAAATACATTGATGCTCAGGTTATCGTTCAGTCTGCCCACAGGTATCTGGTGAATGATTTCCACTGCTGTCAGCAGGGCGTTGACCCCCGGCTCCTCATTGCGGATAACATGGGCGGCGCGCCCAATCAGTTCCACATTCATATAAAGCCTGGCAGGTGTGCGTGTCAATACCTCCCCTGTCACGTAGTGGTCGATGACAATTGCCTCCTCGCTCTCTATCCTGGAATAGTCCGCATATTTTGCTCCGTGGAGCCCCAGCTCCTGGCACACGGTAAACAAAAGCTCTATGGGCCGGTTTATTTTCCCCTCCTGCATAAGCCGCTCCACAGCCTCCATGACCACCGCAATGGCCAGCTTGCCGTCCGCCCCCAGTACGCTGCTGCCTTTACTCCTGATGCACCCGCCTTCCACACAGACCTCCACTTGATTGCTGGGCGCAGCCGTATCCAGATGGAATACGAACAGAAAAGGGGTTTTACCGGACCTGCCCGGAATCCTGGCCAGGATATTCCAGCCGTCGGTCACCACCTCATTGCCCAGCTCCTGGCGCTCAAACGGAATCCCCATTCCGGCAAGCTCCTGCTCCATATATTCACAAAATGCCTTTTCATTATGGGATTCGCTTGCGCACTCCGCATAACGTATAAACCGCGAAACTGTGCTGTCTACGTTTCTCCCTCCTTCCATTTCTTACCCTGCGGGCAGTATTTTCCCCACAGGCTGCATTTTCCCCACAGGCTGCTTGTTACAAGTGATACCATTTTATCATTTAGGTATGTGAAAAACTATTGTTTAAACCATGTAAGTTTTATTCTGTTTTTTGTTTAAATGCACAAATTTCCATGTATATATTGCGTATTTTACAGGATTTATTATAATAAATGAAAAAGAGGACAATAAACAACGTGCCCGCACGGCCTGCAAGGAGGTAACCTGTGATTGATAATAAGATTATGTATGAAATTATAGAAAAACTGCACGAAAGCTTTTCTGCTTCCATCAGTATCTGCGATGTAAGCGGGCGCGTCATTGTGTCCACAGATTCTTCCTGCATGGGCGAGATGAATCTGCTTGCCATAGAGGCCCTTAATATAAATTCCAAGGTAACCGTGTCCATGGACAGCAAGATTCAAAAGGCAGGCGCGGCCATGCCTCTGCGTTTTCAGAAAAGCCGGATGGGCGCCGTGGTTCTCCAGGGCGCAGGTTCCTCCAGCTCCCAGCTGGCTGAACTGCTGAGCAAGACCATTGAACTATTGTATGAGGAGCTTATCCTTTCCAAGAAAAAACAAAACCGGACCCAGGAGCGGGACCAGTTTCTCTATGAATGGCTGCACCTGCAGTCCGATTATACGGAAAATTTTATAAAGCGAGGAGAGCATCTGGGTATTGATATCACAGGAACCCACACCTTAATCCTGATGGAGCGCAAACAGGACGACCTCTTTACGTCCACCTCCATCATTCAGAACCTTTTAGACGACCGTGATATCCTGCTTCCCCTCTCCCAGGACCAGAACCTGATTATCCTGAAGGAGAACGAGCATTTTGAAAAAAAATATAACCGTGTAATTGCCGCCGGACATAACTGCCATACGGGCATCTGTTCCGGCAGCGCCCACCTTCACACAGCCTACCAGGCTGCCCTGGAAAGCCTTAAGCTGGGTAAAATACTGTTTCCGGACGAGCATCTCCACTGCTTTGAGAAGATGAAGCTGGCAATTGCGCTATCTAAAACCCCCATTCCCGGACTGGAGGACTCCTTTTCCCTTCTTGTCGCAAAGGGCAGAAACGCCCAGCTGGCCGATACGGCCCTAACCTATATACGGATGAACGGCGATATTCAGAAAATCTGCGACAAACTCCATATCCACCGCAACAGCATCCCCTACCGCATCCGCCGCATCCATGAAATCTGCGGCCGTAACCTGATGGATTACTATGACATGCTCTGTCTTTATGCGTCGTTCATACGGTATGCCGGGAAGAAAGCGGATATACAGTAGCGGGAAGGGCAAAGGCAGGTACTGGGCAGGCACTATGGCAAGTGCTATGGCAGCTCCTCCAGCATATCTTTAACGCATTCAATAAATTTTTTCATGGCAGGAGACGCCTCCTTCCATGATGGAACTCCGATTCCAAGAGAGACAAACTGGGGCGGGTCAAAGGGCAGGGTGACCACATCTCCGGACCAGCTGAGGGTAATGAGCCTGTTGTTCAGGCTCATGCCCAGCCCGGCCTCCACCATGCAGTAGGTGGTATATGCATCTGCTGTAGAAAAGCGTATGTCCGGCGTCAGATGTCTGGACCCAAGAAGGCGGTCTATTTCCGTATCCTGGTTTGGCATGGTTATGATAAACGGTTCGTTTTCCAGGGCGCACAACGGAAAGGAAGCCTCCCCTGCCCCGGGGTGATTCTTCGGAAGCCAGGCCAGCAGCTCGTCCTGGCGAATGGGAATCCAGTCGCAGATTGTCCCGGCGGCAGGCTCAGCAAAAAAGCAGCAGTCAACGGACATCTCGTTCAGCCACCGTGTCATCTCGCGGTTTCCGCCCTCTTTCATGTTAATCCTGACATTGGGATACAACTGCCGGAACCGCTTCAATATGGGCGGCAGCCACATGGCTGAAACACTGTAATAGCTTCCAATGGTCAGGGCGCCGCTTAAAATGCCGCGGATATCCGCCCCTATCTCCAGGGCATGGTTATGGGCACGGACAATCTCCCGGAAAGCCGGAATCATCGCCTTACCGTTTTCCGTGGGAGACACGCCTTTTTTTGTCCTTATAAAAAGCGGGAACCCAACCTCCTCCTCCAGGGCGTTAATCATCCGTGTGATTCCGGACTGTGTATATCCCAGGAAAACACCGGCTGCAGTCAGACTTCCATGGTCAATGGCCGCCAGAAAGGCTTCGCATTTCGTAACATCCATATCTTTCTCCATCCATGATTATTTGTCATGATTAATATGATAAATCAGGTTTTGTGTCATGCATGAAATCATTGTACAATAGTGCCAATGACATGTCAAACACAATAAAAACATATTACGTTCGGTGTGGGAAAGGATGACTCTTTGAGAGGGTTTTCTCCCGGAAAGTGCCATTATCTTCACACACCGAAGATAAGAAAAGAGGATAACGAAATGGAACTTTGTATGCACAGCAGGCCTTCTTTTGCTTCCGATTATATGGAAGGCGGCCATCCGGCTATTCTGGCCCGCCTTATGGAGACAAACATGCTTAAGACCCAGGGATATGGAAGCGACCCCTTTTCCCAATCAGCCCGTGAAAAAATCCGCGTGGCCTGCGGCTGTCCGGATGCCGAAATACATTTTCTCGTAGGAGGCACCCAGACCAACGCCACTGTCATACGCGGACTCCTGCACTCCTATGAAGGTGTAATTGCAGCCGGATCCGGACACATCAGCGTCCACGAGGCCGGCGCAATTGAGCTGGGAGGACATAAGGTGCTGACACTGCCCCATGTGTCAGGAAAACTCAGGGCAGCGGATATCGAAGGTCTGATTGCGGATTACAGAAAAGACGCAAACAGCGGACATATGGTCATGCCCGGCATGGTTTACATTTCACATCCAACAGAATACGGTACGCTGTATTCGCTCAGTGAACTCCAGGAGATCAGCAGCGTGTGCCGCAAAAACGGTCTTCCGCTGTTCCTGGACGGTGCGCGGCTGGCCTATGCTCTCTCCTGCTCCTGTAATGAGTTATCCCTCAAGGATATAGCCAGGCTGTGCGATGTGTTCTATATCGGCGGAACTAAATGCGGGGCCCTGTTTGGAGAAGCGGTTGTGATAACGCAGCAAAACCTGATCCCCCATTTCTTCACCGTCATTAAGCAGAACGGCGCCCTTCTCGCCAAAGGCAGAATGCTGGGCATACAGTTTGACACCCTTTTTGAAGATGACCTTTACACGAAAATCGGCGCTTCCGCTATAGCGGCGGCCGACCAAATCAGGGATACCCTGACAAAATGCGGATACCGCCTGTTCCTCGATTCACCCACCAATCAGGTATTCATTGTAATGGAAAATGAAGCCGCCGCCCAACTGGCCCGGAAAGCAGAGATTACCTTATGGGAGAAATATGATGACTCTCACACCATGGTGCGGTTCGTAACAGATTGGGCAACCCAGCAAAGGGATGTGGACATGCTGGTTGAGATACTGGAACAGGAATGTAATCCCACGCTGGCCTGTGTTTCATAGAGGGCGCCGCACCACAGGCAGGTCCAAGTTTTCTTTGAGAATAAAAACGCGCTCCCAGGGCGGGAATATTCGGAAGATTCCCGCCCTCCCCTCCTTTCCTTTTCATTGGAGAATTTCACATTCTTGTCATCTGCCCACTATCCATTCATATTCCATTCTATTGACCGGCTCATTTAATTGCTCCATAATAATTCCTCAGCATTCCTGAACATGTTCCCCTCTCAGATACCATGCTGTTTAATTGCAAATACCAGAATCTTGTCATATAATATGGGTTAGAAACCAAAAAGTACTTGGTCTTTATGTCTATAATAGAGCTTCTATGGGTTTATCGCATCCGGAACAGTCGGTAAAGATTTCTAACGTTTGCGCACGGTAGGTCATTCACACCGATTACCCGGCCAAATATAAAACTTTTAGTATTATTAGGAGAGACGAGGATGGGCTTGATATACGATGGCTTGATGTATGAAAGAATATATGAAATATTAAAGGACCGGATTGAATCAGGAGTATTGCCCGCCGGTACAAAACTTCCATCGCGGGATAGTCTGTGCAGGGAATTTGGAACATCGGGCAAAACCATTCGCCGCGTATTATCCATGCTGAAGGAAAATGGACTGATTGAAACACACCAGAGAAAGCGTCCTGTTGTAAGTTTCCGTCAGCAAACCAGGCGTCTAATGATACATCTTGCGTTAAGGAGAGTAGATACCTCAATTACCGATGAGGTTCTGAAAACAGGAGTCTTACTGGGGTATCCGCTGATTGAAAACGGAATTGCTCTCTGTAATCAGGAAGACTTCAAAATCCCACGGAAAATCGTGGAAAATATGAATATAAATGACTCCGCAGAGTTCTGGCGCCTAGCCAAACAGTTCCAGAGATTTTTTATCAGACGAAACGAAAACGATTTAAGCCTGCGTGTAATGGATAGTCTGGGGCTTGCGGAGTTAAGACCTCTGCAAGACAGCTTAGAAATCAGGACCAGGTTTTATGGACAAATGCAGGAGTTGATGAGGGTTATTGAAAACAGAGGCGATACCGATAGTGTGCATTTCGATGACCTGTCCGGAATGTACGGACTCACATATGGAAGTGAACCTGCCTTCGATGTCCCTGTGGACTCCGCAGCTGTACTTGGCAGAAAGCAGCTGGAAAAGCTCTTACTGAGAGAAGAAGTAAGATATTCAGCTGTTTATATGGATCTTTTAGGTCTTATCGCCATGGGACGTTACCAGCCGGGAGACAAGCTCCCAACTCATAATGAATTGCAGAAACTTTATAATGTGAGTGTGGATACTACTCTTAAAGCAATACAGATTCTGCAGGAGTGGGGTGTTGTAAAAGCAGTCCGCAGTAAAGGTATCTTCGTAATGATGGATATACAGGCCCTAAAGAAAATTGAAATATCTCCCCACTTAATCGCATGTCATGTCCGCCGTTATCTGGATACTTTGGATTTGCTGGCCTTGACGATTGAGGGTGTTTCCGCCTATGCTGCCGCACATATCGCACAGAATGAAATTGAGGAGGCGATAAGTGATATTAACCGCTGCTGGAATGAGGACCACCTGTATATGCTTACCCCCTCATTCCTTCTGAATCTTATTGTTAAGCATACCGGGGATGGTTCACTCAATGCTGTTTATACACTTTTACGGCAAAATCTGGGGATAGGCAGAAGTATTCCTGCCTTGTGCAAAACAGAAAAAACAGCTGAAGACTATGAACTGTATGAGCAATGTATCACTGCACTGAATCAGCTTTACGCAGGAAGGCAGGAAGATTTCTCAAACCGGACCGCTAAAGTATTTCGCTATATCTACGATTATGTAACTGAAAAATGTAAGAACTTAGGCTACTATGATTCTGCCATGGCTGTCTACGATGGCAGTGCGTTGTGGAAATAACAGCCCTCCCGCGCCATTTATAAACAGGAACTGTCCATGGCGGAAGCAGCTCCCTTTTCAGGTGAAGCAGCTGCCGCCATGAAGAGGTAACAGAATGAATAAGATCATTCCCCCCGTCTTTCTTATCTTACCGCCCGTGTCGCTATCGTGAATTCCGTCAATTAAATATTCCCCGCAAAATATTGCATTTCAGAGACTAAAAAAACCGCATGTATTGTTGATATTTAAAGACCGCGGTGATATAATTGTTTAATATATGGTTAAGGTACCAAGATTGTCATGTCAGCAAAAAGTACCCGGTAGTATAGTATTCTTTTCCTTACCTTCGTCTGAAGCGTAAGGTATATTTTTGTTTACCTAAAAACTGGTTACCATGGACCCGGCTTTCAGATTTTTTACTGTAAGTAACCTCATGTATCCGTTTGAGCGTGCAGTTGCCGCTTGTGAAACAAAGTAAATCAGCGGACTGACAATATTCAATTAAAATGATTATTAAGAAGAAATGATACGATTGTAAAAGGGGGATAACAATGCAATGGATAGGATGAACCATGGTACTGTAAAACGCCAGCTGAAATATTGTGTTGGAATAGGGGCTTCTGCGGGAGGTGTGGAGGCTTTACAGGAGCTTTTCCGGAATATGCCGCTGGATACAGGTGCCTCTTTCATCGTTGTACAGCACTTGTCTCCTGATTCTGTGAGTATGATGGATAAAATTCTGCAGAAATCAGTTAAAATGCCGGTACGGCTGGCAGAAGAGAATATGGAGCTCCGGCCTAATGAGATTTATTTAAACATTCCCGGCATGATGCTGGAGGTAGAGAGCGGACGCCTGCATCTCAGTCCTGTGCAGGACCGCGTACAGCGCTATGCGCCCATCAACCAAATGCTTAATTCCCTTGCTTCGGATAAAAACATACACACCATTGCCGTGATTCTCTCTGGCAGCGGATCGGACGGTACCATTGGTATCGGCTCTGTTAAGGAAAACGGCGGTACTATTATTGTGCAGAAACCATTGGAGGCACAGTATGCTTCGATGCCCCAGAGCGCCATTTCCACGGGCCTGGTGGATCTGACAGAAACTGTGTCCAGAATCGGACTGGCCATACGGGATTATTTAAAAAATCCCAATAACCAATACCTTCACTATGATGACGGGGTTGAGAATCAGGAACTGGCAGGATATTACAACCAGATTATTGATGCGATATCAAAGTATTCTGATATTGATTTTTCTGCCTATAAGCCCAATACAATTTACCGCCGGATTGAACGCCGGATTGCGATCCATAAATTTACCTGTATTGAGGATTACATGGACCATTTGCTGGCATCCCCGGAGGAAAAGGGGCTTTTGTGCAGTGATCTTCTGATTGGAGTGACTTCTTTCTTTCGGGATGAAGCCGCCTTCAAAAGTTTAGGCGAGCATGTGCTTGCCCCGCTGCTTCGGAAAAAAAAATCAGTCCGTATATGGAGTATTGCCTGTTCCACTGGTGAGGAAGCGTATTCCATTGCAATTTTACTCTGCGAATATATGGAACGGCTGAATTACAACGCGGATGTTAAAATTTTTGCCTCCGATACGGACCCGGATGCCATTGCCGTAGCTCAAAGAGGCTTCTATACCGAAGGCAGCCTGTCCAGCATTGATGAACACATGATAGAAAAATATTTTGACAAGAAAGAGGAGGGCTACATCATCAAGGACATGATCCGTAAGATGATTGTTTTTGCCAGGCACAATATATTCAGGGATGCCCCCTTTTCCAAACTTGATTTAATTGTCTGCAGGAATATGTTCATCTATGTAAAACCAGAGGTACAAAAGCGTACCATTGGAAATTTTCACCATCTTCTGAATGACGATGGGTGCCTGTTCCTGGGCAGCAGCGAATCTCTGGGCGATTTGGAAGGAGCATTTGATGTCCTGGACAGGAAATGGAAAATATTCCGGAAAAATAAAGGGGTCCATACGGAAAACAACGGTTTTTATCTATGGGATAACCTTTCTCACCCTCAGAAGGCAGCACAAGAACCAGCCGGAAGCCTGCGCTCAAAAGTCCGGCCCACAAATATCTTTGAACGGCTTTTTTTTGATTTTGCAGGACCGTCCGTCCTGGTGGACGGTTCCGGGAAAATTGTGCAGATTATTAAAAGCGGAGGCCGGTATCTTCGCTTACAGGATGGCCAGTTTGATAATTCCATCAGTTCGTGTTTTGCACCCAGCCTGACGATTCTTCTGAACCATATTATGGAGCAAATGAAGGAAAGCAAACGTTCCTGTGTTGAAAAAAATGTGACAGGAGTGGCGGACTATCCGGATGAAAGCCTGAATATTAAGGTCAATTATTTTAACCTTGATAATGATGAATATTTTCTGATTCAGATAGGAATCGGCCAGGCAGCCGTGTCCGGCCCGTCCGATAAAAGCCTGGATATCAGTGAATTAACAAACAGCAGGATTGCCCAGCTTGAATACGAGCTGGGAGAAAGCAACTGGAGACTGTCCCTGGCCATGGAGGAGTCAGAATCCCGTAACGAGGAGTTACAGGCAACAAATGAGGAACTGATGGCATCCAATGAAGAGCTGCAGAGCACCAATGAAGAGATGCAGTCAATCAATGAAGAGCTGTACACAATCAATGCTGAGCACCAGAGCAAAATCACGGAACTGACCACGGCATACTCTGATTTTGACAATCTGCTGGTAAATGCGGAGGTAGGTGCGCTCTATGTGGACCGGGATATGAAAATCCGTAAGATTACCCCCATCATGCTGCAAAACACCAATCTCCTGAACTCAGATTTAGGGCGCCCGGTATATCATATCAATTTCATTGATTCCTATAAGAGCTTTAATTCGGATATGAAAGAGGTGGCTGAAACAGGGACAATTATAGAACGGGAAGTGACGGATGCCCGCAACTCCATATGGTTAGTCCGCATCCGTCCTTATTATGAAAAGCCGGAGCAGGTGGGCGGACTGCTGGTGACTATGTTTGACATCACCAGGCGCCTGGAAGCAGCAAAGTTTGAGTTAAAGCGCCTGACGGACAGTGTGCCGGGCGGTGTGGTGCGGATGCACTATGACGGAGAACTGATCATTGATTATGCCAATGACAGCTTTTATGCCATGGCCGGCTGCAGTCCAGAGGAAGTAAGGTATAAATTTCACAACCGCCTCAGTAAAATGATACTTCCTGAAGACTGGACGCAGATGGAACAGCAGATTGAGTCGGCGGCCGCTGGAAATGGTATTTTAAAATGCGAGTACCGTGGACGCAGAGAAGCCCTGCCTGCGGGTTGGTATTCCATTCAGGCCACAGTATTTCAGGTAAACGGCCTGACGGAACTTCAGGGCATCATCATGGATATCTCCAAATTGAAGGACTATGAGCAGCGTCTGCAAAGAGAACGGGATTATTATAATACGCTTTATCAGAACATGCTCTGCGGAATTGCGCAGTATGCATACGACGAAGATGCTATGGACTTTATAGGTATCAATCCAGAATCACTCCGGATACTGGGTTATCCATCCCTGGAAGAATTTAAACGCCAGGGCGGGCCTACGATGCTGGACATAACATATGAGGGGGATAAAGAAAGAATTGTCGGAATGCTACGCTCCCTGAAAAAAGAGGGTGACTGCGTCGGCTTTGACCACCGCATCGTCCGCAGGGATGGGGAAATCCGCTGGGTCACCGGTGCCTCCAAACTAATCACGTCCCCAGAGGGAAAGCTGCTGATACAAAGTACTTTTATTGATACAACGGAAGAAAAAAGGACGCTTGAACAGCTTAAGGAGGAGAGGGACCGTTATGATCTGCTGTACGAAACCTCATACAATATGGCAGTGTGCGGCGTCATCCAGGCAGATGTCAAACATAACAAAATAATTGCTGTCAACAAAGAGGCCCTGCGTCTTCTCGGAACAGACGCGGCAGGCCTAGAAACGCGGTTGTTTGGCCGGGAAGCCGCAACGGGTGTTCCGGATTTAAGCGGCATCGGTGAAATGATGCAAAACGCAGAGGAAAATGAGCACACACGCTTTTCCCAGGTTCTTAATTTTGATGACAGATATATGTCCATTGAAGGCGCCGTGGATTACATCATGGAAGACAAGAGTTTCAGGGTGGTCCAGTTTACGTTTCTGGACAATACAGAGCGGGAACTTCTGCGTCAGGCAGAGACAAAGCTGGAGATTGCCACGAAATCCAGCCAAGCCAAATCCTATTTTCTCTCCAAAATGAGCCACGAAATCCGTACGCCTCTCAACGGAATTGTGGGTATGATTGACAGTGCAATGCTCTACCGCCATGATAAAGAGAAGCTGCAGGACTGTTTGAATAAGCTGAAACGCTCCTCTCTCCACCTGCAGCAGCTGGTGAACGAAGTACTGGACCTGTCCAAAATTGAAAGCGGAAAGATGGAAGTTAATCTGGGACCGGTGAACCTGCAGCAGCTTCTGTCCGATGTCATAGAAGAATTCAGTGCACTGGCCAAGGAAAAAGGAATCGGCCTTACCCAGACGGGAAAACTGCATCATGGATATGTGAATACCGATAAGGTGAAGCTGCATGAAATACTGGCAAATCTGATTGGAAACGCCCTCAAATTCACCGACAGTTCAGGGGTTGTTCTGCTGAATATAGAGGAAACAGAAATTGCCAAACAAAAATCCCTGTTTACATTCCAGGTCCAGGATAATGGTAAGGGAATCAGCCAAGAAGACCAGGAACGGATTTTTGAGGCCTTTGACCAGGGTTCCCATGACCATCTATATGGAAACTCCGGGAGCGGCCTGGGGCTGACCATCTGCAAGAGCCTGACAGCGATGCTGGGAGGCACATTGCATGTGGAGAGTAAGGAAAATGCAGGCGCGGAATTCTCATTTACGCTCGCAATGGATATTTTGGACGAAGAACAAGAGACGGATACTCCGGTAAAATCCAGCTCCTGTTATCAGGGGTATCGTGTTATGGTAGCGGAGGATAATCTTATAAACGGGGAAATCGCAGAAACCTTTCTGCGCGCCTTTGGATTTGAAGTGGATTTGGTGCAGAACGGCCAGGAGGCATTCCAAACATTTGCCGAATCACCGGCAGGAACCTACAATATCATTTTAATGGATATCCAAATGCCTGTCATGAACGGATATGAAGCTGCCCGTCAGATACGGTCCTGTGAAAATGAGGACGCAAAAACAATCCCTATTTTGGCCATGAGTGCAAATGCATTTCAGGAAGACGTGGCGCGTTCCATGGATGCCGGTATGAATGAACATCTGTCCAAACCCATTGATATGGAGACTTTGTTCTGTGCCATCGGAAGGTTTCTGCCATTCCCGAACTTATAGGTAAGCACCGGCTTACGTTCCATATCATGTGTTAAAAAATGCAGGAGCCGCCAAGGAAAATTTGGCGGTCATCCTGCATTTTTTATCGTTAATTCCCGTATTTTGAAATCTCCTCCATCTGTATGGAATCGTATTCTGCTGCCACCTGGGCTGCACTCTTCCCTCTGCAGAGCTGCTGGCTTAAGTCCCTTACATTTTCCCATACATTAAAATTCAGGCTGAAATCCTGATTTGGAATCTGTCTGCCTTCTGCTATGCAGGCAATAAGCGAATCTGTCTGGGGTATATCAGGAGCAGTTGCATTTTTAGAAGAGGATATCCTTCCCTGGTTTTTGGCAAATGTGTCAAGGGTTTCTGCCTGCCCCAGCGCTTCCACAATGGCAATGGCTGAGTCCAGATGTTTTGACCTCGGATTGATTGCCATTCTCTGATCCGCTCCCACAACGCAGACAGATCCATTTTCAAGCACAGGCAAAGGTGTCATTGCAATCTCAAACGGATAGCCTTCTAATGCTTTGCCGCTATAGATTGCACAGATAAAAGCACAGTTTCCATTGGCAAAAAATGACTTTTCTTCCTCTTTTTTCGGCAGCGTTTCAAGTGCTCTATCCGGATTCATATACCCCTTATCAATCATCATCTGAAGAAAGTCAAACCCTTTTTCCATATATTCACTGATTGCCGCCGTACCATTTGACAATGCTTCCAGCTTTTCATTACAATCGTCACTCTGGTAAATATCATGAAGGCCTACACACATAACCGGAACCGTCAGGGCATAGTCCTTGTTTGCCCCATAGGGCAGAATCCCATTCTCTTTCAGGGTTTCACATACATTGAGAAATTCCTCCAGATTCTCCGGCAGCTTTAGACCGTACTGTTTCAGCATGTCAACATTCCATATAAAGCCGAATCCGGTGTAAGATAGCGGAATCGAAAATACCTTTCCGTTATAAGTGCTCTGTGTCAGCGCATCGTGCGACAGGTTCCCGGTGAACTCCAGCGCGGACATATCATATATGTAACCTTTCTCATCAAACTCCAGCACATCTTCTGCATGAATCATATATAAATCGTCCGCATTTCCTGAAGCCAGACGCTTCAGAAGAAGCTCCCGGTATGACAGTCCGTCTTCTGCATAATAATTGGCAGAATCACTGTAAACCGTTATATTCGTACTTTCGTCTTGATTCAGAACTGCTTTGCAGCGCTCTTCTATCGCAGCCGAAACCTCAGCATTCTCTGTAAAAACAGTAACCGGAGTTTCCCGGATGCCGTGGTCCACATACAGCTGCGGATTTGCCTGCTCCCGATTGCAGCCAGTCCCCAAAAGGGCAGCTATCATAAGAATCCCCAACAATCCCCTCTTTTTCCTGATCTTCCTCATTGTTTCTCCCCCAATGCCTCTTTATTTAATAACTTCCGGACAGTACTATATAACTTATCCAACTCCACAGGTTTTCCCATATGCGCATTCATTCCTGCGTCCTGGCACCTGCGTATATCTTCCTTAAATACATCCGCTGTCATGGCAATAATCGGAACTGAGCAGGCATCCGGCCGGCCCGAATTGCGGATTTCTTTCGTTGCCTCCAGCCCATTCATCTCCGGCATATGCACGTCCATCAGTATGATCTGGTAATATCCCTGACTGCTTTTAAGATAAGCCTCTAAAGCTTCTTTGCCATTATGGGCGCAATCTACCGCAGCTCCGCTGCTGTTGAAAATCTCAAACATGATTTCCAGATTTAATTCATTATCATCCGCCACCAGAATCCTGACGCCTTCCAGATTATCCGATTCCCGGATCTGCTGTTCTTCATCTTCCTGGTATCCGCCCTGGATGTACTGCTTCAGCCGTTCCAAAATATCAGCTTTAAAAATGGGTTTTGTCAGAAAACCGTTAATTCCTGCCTGAATCGCTTCCTCTTTTACATTTTCCCAATCATACGCGGACAACAGAAGAATCGGCATCCCGCTGCCCAGCCGCGCTCTAATCCTTCTGGCAGTTTCCACCCCATCCACATCCGGCATCTTCCAGTCAACAATGACAACGCAGTAATCGTCTTCCATTGTATGGGCCTGCCAGGCCTTTTCCACTGCCTCTATCCCGCTCGTAACCCAGTCTGCGCGGATACCCGTCTCCTGGAGGATTAAGCTGATGCTTTCACAGGCGTCCTGATCATCATCCGCAACCAGAACAGAATAGCCGGCCAGATCCGGCAGTTCCTGCACCTGCTGTTTTGGCAGCTTCAATGGGATTTCTACCGTAAAACGGGAACCCATGTCCTTCTCACTTTCAACATATATATCACCCTCCATCATTTCCACTATGCTCTTTGTAATAGCAAGGCCCAGCCCGGTACCGGCCGCCTGGCTCATTCTGCTGTCTTCCGCCCGCTCAAACGGCGTGAATATGCGCTCCAGAAATTCAGACGTCATGCCGATGCCATTGTCCTCCACCACAAAGCGCATCCGTATGGTATCTGCGTCCACCTTAGTCTCTGTAATCTGCAGGCTGATTATGCCGCCGGCCTGTGTATATTTCATTGCGTTTGACAGAAGATTGAGCAGAATTTTCTGCAGATGCAGCCCATCGCTGATAACCGTATCATGTTCCAAAATCTGTGATTTCAGTTGAAATATCTGCCCCATCTTATCCATATCCGGTCTTATGAATGAAATCAGATTCGCAATCATACTGGGCAGATGCACATTCTCTTCCTTAAGCCTGATTTTCCCGCTCTCTATCCTGGACATATCCAGCACTTCATTGATCAGTTCCAGAAGATGGCCGGATGCCGCTGTAATCTTATTCAGACAGGACTCTACCTTTTCCATATTGTCCAGACTCTTCAGCGCCACATTGGTCATTCCTATGATACCATTCATTGGAGTTCTGATATCATGGGACATGGAAGAAAAAAACGCGGTCCTTGCCCGATTGCTGTTCTGTGCCTGCAGGAGGGCGTCTGCCAGATGCTGACGCATGTTATGTTCTTTGGTTGTTTCCTGAAACACGGCAAGATACTGGCCGTAATCCGCCGGAATCATATGGACTGCAAACCAGCGCTTCACTTCATTGGGATCATCCCCCACCATAGCTTCCCTGGTCACCTGTTCCTTTAATGTTCCATCCAGGAAACTGCATCCGGCCGGATCATCCGGCGCCATTCCGCTGGCGCTAAATACCAGCTCAGGCCTTTCCTGTACCTGCTGTGCAGTAATTCCAAGAAGCACCGGCAGGTTGTCAGACACAAGCTCCACCTTCTGTGCAGACGGTGTGTAGAGAAGGAACACAAAATCTATATTGGCGGAAAGATTTCGGAACAGCTTTTCCCTGTACTCCTTCTGCCTTGCATCCTCCCTCATGGACTGTCTTCCGGTTACAAGGTTAGCAATCGCAACCGCACCAAGCAGAAGAAAAGCAAACATAGTATAAAGCATAATGATAATAGGTGTTGATTCCCGCTGAAGGACTGCCCGTGGAATCATGGTAATCAGATAACTCCCCTCCGGCGCGTCTAACGGAAGAAAGCCGAGAAGGGATTTCTGGTTTTCATTTTTTACAACAAGGGTACCACTTATTCCTTCCCGGATCACCTGGCGAAGCGTATCCTGTACAGCCCCGCTGTTCCCCTGCATTGCCAGATAGCTGTAAATATCCGGCTGCTCCGCCGTGCCTCTGGATTCTATAATATAATTTCCGCCGCTGTCCACCACATATGCAAAACCCTCCCCGTTATTAAAGGTAAATAAAGTTGGAAGATTATAATCATTTATAATCCGGTCCGCGTAGATTGCCCCTATCTGTTTTTCATCCTTTCTGACAGGAGACTGGTATGTAATCTGAAGCCGTCCGCTGGCACCATAATAAGGAGCCGACAACCCGTCCTTTCCGGTAGAAAGCGCCAGCTCCTCAAAGGGCAAATCCGATACATGGACAGAATTCCCATCACTGTTTATTCCTTCTCCATCCATGTTTACATAGGTAAAGTGGAAAAAATCCGTTGATTTTGCATATCCCTGCAAAGTCTCTCCAACTGCACTCTCCTGCTCCGATGCAAGCATATTGGCCAGGGTGAACAAAAGCTCCCTGTCCAGACTGATTTTATTATGCAGTCCCTCGCTGATAACCTTGCTGGAAGTCAGAAGATTCTGGTTTGCGCTGAGGTTCATTCTGCCGGTAATCTGCACAAGAAAAAATACAGAGATTGATAATGCAGCCACACAGATCCCGGCCGGAACCGCCAGCATTGCAATTGATTTTTTTTTCGGCTTTGTCTTCATGTTTATCTCCCTTAAATATCTGATGCTGCTTTATAAGCCAAAAAGATATCGCAACACTTTGTTAAACAATGTGTTTGCGATAATTAACACGAAGCAGTTCAGAGACAGAGGTATTGTTTATAAGATACATCGCTTTTTCAATCTTGGTACCTTGACCATATATTCAAAATAATTATATCACCACAAACTATATGAATCAATCATTGGATTGTATTTTTTCCAAGTATCCTATCATACTGAACTGCCGCTTCTTCTGTTTACCTTATAAAAATGTTTGTCTCTGCAAATCTGACCAATTTAAAAATGCCCATAATTCCCTTCCAAAAGGAACATGAGCATTTAAAAACTGTTTATTTGATTGTTTCCATAGCCCACGTCCGGCCTAAGAAACAATGGTAAACCCGTCCTTCCCCCTCTGCTTTGTATCATAAAGGGCGCGGTCAGCCTGCTGGTATAAATCCTCAAACGTTGCCCCGTCCCTGGGGTATAGGGCAATACCGATGCTGGCCGTCACACTGCATCTTATGTCTCCCCTTCCAATTACCGTATGGAGGGCGGAGGAGAGAATCTTTACTTTTTCCTCCACACATTCCGTATCCGATACCTGAATAAACGCCGCGAATTCATCGCCGCCAATCCTGCCAAGGATATCCCCTTCCCTGAAATGACTCTTAAGGATATCTGAAAAGCTGCAGATGCAGAAATCTCCAAAGGAGTGGCCGTACCTGTCATTTACCATCTTGAATTCATCAATATCAAAAATAAAAAACGCATACATTTTGTCCGGTCTCTCAGACAGCTGTTTATCAATCAGACGCTCGGTTGCCTTTTTGGAAAGGAGCTTTGTCATTTCATCAATAGCAGCCTGCCACTCCCGTTTCTTTTCCGCATCTATGTTTCTCCGATAAGAGAACATGTGGACGGAACTGTCCTCTTCCGAATAAAACAAGAAGGTTTCTACACGAATCCAATGATAGTCCTCTCCGTTTTGCGAAATCATAAAATCATACTGAAGATGGTTATTTCCGGCTTCATACTCCCGGATGGCATTTTCCGGGGTAAACATGGAAATATAACCCTCACGGAACTCTTCTTTAATCTGTTTGCGGGCAATGACCCGCAGCCCCTGGTCAAATGGCAGTCCTCCGGCCCCCAGGCTTTTAAAGTATTCCTCTGTCTGTTTGCCCACATAGCAGTTCTTGGTCAGATTCAGTTCATAAATACTGTCGTAAAGCTGTTCCGTTGCCTTTTTAAAAAGAGCCTGCCGCTCCTCAACCAGCTCCGTCACCTGGCTGCTGTACTTCCGGATTACAGCGGTAATGACAATCAAGACAGTGAGGATAACCACAGTCAGTATAAAACCGGTCTGATAAAGCTGGCGGTTCATGGCCTCCACGATTGGACCGGTATTCTGTTCTACAAGCAAATACCATGACAGTTCCGGAATATACCGCTCCACAATAAAGCTTCTCTTTTCTTCCTTTTGACCGGAATTAGTCCAGAGCTCCATACTTTTATCAGATTCCTGAAAACCAAGGACCTGCTCCCGTATATGTTCCTGGTCATATACCCCAAACCAGTCTTTCTTTTCATATCCGTTATAGGTGGTGGATATCTCGATGAAACCGTCCTGATTGATCAGACTGGCCTGATTGCCGTAGCTGTCTTCATATTCCTGCAGCAGCTCTTCCAGATAATCTATCTGAATTCCCACTCCCACAACGCCGATTACTGCCCCGTCCGGCGCAGAAACCTTGCAGTTTACAAAGACCGTAATCCTGTTATCCGCCCCTTCTACCTGGTCATTATCCACGTTGAGGGAATACTCCAGGTCATTGCCCAGAAGTTCATAGTACCATTCATTTTCCGGGTCCCCTTTTTCCATTACGCGGTCAAGGCCATTAAAATTATAGTAGCGGCCCGAGCCTGCAGATATCAGAAACACAGAATCAAAACCATATTTCCTCTGGTATGTCTCCAGATACGTTTTTGTAGTCTCCGCAAAATCCGGGGCATCCATACGGCTTTCCTCTGCAAGAAGATGGTCCACCAGAAGGCTGTCATGAGCCATTGTCAGCGAAATGTTTACCGGCTTTGTAAGCATTGCCGACAGCTGATAATAAATTCCCTCCGCTGTCAGGGAGGATACTTGTTCTATGTTCTCCAGCGATGCCCGGTAATTGGCGCGGTAGCTGAAAAATGCCGTAAGAATAAATCCTACCACCAGTATGCTGCTGACTAACAGGTTCGTCTGAAACAACTTATTGTTTTTCATTCGATACCTCCTTATACTCTGTATGGAACAACTCTTTCTATTCTATTACCGGCCGGATTCGTCATCTGCGGCACCGCTGCCGCGGCTTCACGGTCCGCGTCAATTGATCTGCTTAATACAGAACATTATACACCCATAACAACCCTGTTTCCAGAATCTTTTATATCTCTTTAGTAACAAATTACAAATAATATTAATTATTTTTCCTATGTTGAAATAAAATGCATAATTTGATACAATTGAACTGTTAACAGCGTTACAAAATGGTTGCATCGTTAGCACAATGAATCCGGAAAGGCAGCAACAGCTGTTGTAGGCACCCCATATGAAGCGATTTTTTAGAGGCGGACTGATTTCCCTGTTTATTTTACTCTTTCTGTTCGGCAGTATTACGATTCAGACAGTACTCCAGACCCAGACCAACGGAAGGCTCATCAACTATGTAGGTATTGTCCGCGGTGCCAGCCAGCGGCTCATAAAGTTAGAACTTTCCGGCCAGCCCGGCGACGATATGATTGCCTATCTGGACAGCATTCTTCTGGAATTACAGGGCGGAGAGGCCACATATGGTCTTCCTTCACCTGATGATCCGGCCTATCAAAGGGATCTGGCAAAGCTGGAGCTGATGTGGGGTCAGGTTAAGGACGAAATCTCTGCCTACCGCAGCGGATCCGCTGACAGTTCCAGGCTGCTTTCCCTCAGTGAAGACTTTTTTGAACAGGCCAATCATACCGTGTTTTCCGCCGATGCCTACTCAGCCCGGCAGATGCGTTTTCTTCTGACCGGCTGTCTGGTCATGATGGGAGTCATGTCACTCACCTGGATCTTTATATTGTGGGCCAACTCTAAAAATCTATTGAAGCTTGAAGTCCAGAATGAACAGCTGAATGATCTGGCATCCCGCGACACTCTGACCGGGGTTTACCTAATCAGCGCTTTCAAGGAAAAAGCCCAGCAGATTCTGGACACCAGGCCGGAAAAGTTTGCTGTTGTCTATACGGATTTCTCTGACTTTAAGTATATTAATGATGTGTTCGGCTATGATTACGGTGACCTTCTGCTGTCCCAATACGGGAAAATCCTGCAAAAGGGGCTGCATGAATATGAATTATGCGGCCGTGTATCAGCAGATAACTTTGTACTGCTTCTTCATTACAGCGAAAAAAGCGAGATAGCGGCCCGCCAGGCTGCCGCGGATTATGAAATTCTCCGCTTCATGCATACGGCCCATGACGGCCAGATGCTGCCCACAAACTGCGGTATCTGCTGCATAGAAGATGTCATAGAGTCACTGACAATTGACGGTCTTCTGGACCGGGCCAATTTTGCCAGAAAAACAGTTAAAACAGGAAGCAAGCAGAATTATGTTTATTATGATGAGAGTATCCGCAGCCACCTCAGAGAAGAAAAAGACATAGAAAACAGGATGCTGACTGCCCTTGAAAACAGAGAGTTCACGGTCTATTACCAGCCAAAGGTGGACCTTGCAACAGGAAAAATCGGCTGTGCAGAGGCTCTGGTCCGCTGGCAGTCCCAGGCCGGCGCCATTATTCCTCCGGACCGCTTCATTCCTGTATTCGAGAGAAAATATATGATTGACCGCCTTGACCAGTATGTATATGAGGAGGTCTGCCGTTGGCTCCGGAGTCTGCTTGACTCGGGCAGAACCCCCCTTCCCGTGTCGGTCAATGTATCCCGGCTTCAATTCTATGATCAGAACTTTGTTGACCGTTATGTGAGTATACGCGACCAGTATGCCATACCGCCTGAGCTTCTTGAAGTGGAATTTACGGAATCCATTGCATTTGACAACACTGCCCTGCTGCTGCAGACCGTGGCCCGCCTTAAAAAAGCAGGCTTCTCCTGCTCAATTGATGATTTTGGAAAAGGTTATTCTTCTCTGGGGCTGCTGAAAAATCTGCCTATTGATGTGCTGAAAATTGACAGCCTGTTCTTCGATGAAGGACCGGACCGGAACAAGGATATGGCACTGGTAGAGGGTATTATTGATATGGTGAAAAAATTTGACATCCGCACGGTGGCAGAAGGAATCGAGTCCATGGACCAGGTCGAATACCTGAAGCAGATTGGCTGCGACTATGTACAGGGCTATGTTTTCTACCGCCCCATGCCCCAGTCGGACTATGAAGCGCTGCTTATACAGGAATGCTAGCACATAAGCATATTTTTATATATGCGTGACCATCATGGAACAGAGAGGACAGGCTGACGGTTTGGGAAAACCATCAGACTGTCCTCTCTGCGTATTACAGTGCCCGGGGCCCTGTCCGGCTTGTCCCTCCCGGCCCGGTGAAAAGACTGCTCCCTGCATTTCCCTTTCTGTACTTTCCCGGCGGCATTTGATACAGCTTCCTGAACAGCCTGTTAAAATGCTCCACATTCTCAAATCCCACCCGGCTGCTTATATCCGCTATGCTGATATTTGTATTTTTCAAAAGGATGGCAGCTTTCTGAAAGCGTATTTCCTGTACAATCTGTGTAAAAGATTTGCCTGTGTATTCCTTTATGATTTTGGAACAATAGGGCTGGGAAAAATGAAACTGCGCAGCGGTTTGTTTTAAGGTGACACTCTGGTAGTTGTCTTCAATATAGCTTAAGATTCTCAAGCTCTCCTCTGTGGCCCTGCGCATAACAGAGGGAAGCTGAATACGATCTTCATAGCTTTGAAGTATTTTGGCAAACAGTATCATCAGCTGATTATTGAGTATCTTTTCATAGTACCGGCTTTTTCCCAGGTATTCCAGGAACATGGAAAGTACGTATTCCTTAAGCACCTGGTCACCCTTGGCCGGAATAATCAGATAGGGATTATGGACTCCTGAGTATAGGGACTGGTTAAAAAAGGTGGCTATCATGTTCGTGTCCCTTAACATATTAAAAAATATATCCTCAAAGGTACTCCGCCTTACCAGTATGTTCACCAGCAGGCTGTCATCAAACACGCTCACGCTGTGTATGGTATCCGGCGCCAAAAGGCAAAAGTCCCCTTCCTCCATCTCAATCCTGTCTTTCCCCACATCCTGACTGCAGTGTCCCTTGACCACATAGGCCAGCTCGAAAAATATATGGCGGTGCCGGAAAGGGGGTGTAAAACGGTTGTGCTTGCTAATCACAATGTGATTCTTATCCTCCGCGTCAAAATAAGCTTCATCCTTCATATCGGAGGGCATCCAGCCTCCCGATACCTCCGGCACTATCAAACGGCGCTGTATGACTTCATTAAAATCCAGACTTTCTAAGAATTCCTCCAGCATCCATTTATCCTGCTTCACATTATAATACTGCTGATAAAACCGCTCATCTTCGTTAAATTCCATCAGCTGGTTCTCCAATTCTCCGGTAGTCATGGTTTTTACCTCCCATCTCTGATATGATTGTAGCAGACAGGTTATAAAACATCAATTTATTTGATTATGAAACTCAATCGTTTTTTATTGCCTTATCCCTTACAATAACAGCATCAAATACAAGGAGGGGTTATTGAATGAAACAGGATTCAACCATGAGGTACGTGAAACAGCAGATATGGAAACAGAGAATTGGCTATGGGGTTTCTGACTTTGCATGCAACCTGATTTGGCAGATGATTTCCCTGTATCTTTTATATTTTTACACGGATGTCATGTCCCTGAGTGCCAAATCCATCGCCTTTATGTTTGTTGTCACGCGATTTATAGACGGAGGGACGGATTTACTGATTGGCTATTGCATTGACCATACCCATACACGGTGGGGGAAGTCCAGGCCTTATTTTCTCTTCGGAGCCATACCATTTGCACTGTTTGCCGTCCTTGCCTTCAGTGTACCCGACATTTCCCAGTCAGGCAAGCTTATCTATGCTTATGTGACTTACATCGGTCTTTCCTTTACCTACACCGTGGTGAACATTCCCATGGCTTCCATCCTGCCAAGCCTGACAACCGATACCCAGGAACGGACAGCCCTGTCCACCACACGCAAGTTCTTTGCATTTCTGGGCTCCACAGTGGTCAGCTACACGGCCTTAAAGCTGGTGGATTCCCTGGGCAAAGGCAGCGAAGCTCTGGGCTTTCGTATCGTAATGATAATCTTTGGTTTCATTGGATGCCTGCTATTCTTCTTTACCTTTGCCACTGTAAAAGAGCGGGTAAATACGGCCGCCGAGAGCGTTTCCCTAAAAGAAAGCCTTATATCCCTGGGTAAAAACAAGCCCTGGCTTATCTTTGCCCTCAACATTATTTTCATGTGGACCGGCTTTTTTCTCCAGACCAGTGCAATTGTTTACTACTATACAGCTGTCATAGGAAGCAAGGAGCTGTCAGTCACTATTGCCACCATCATGTCCATTGTGCCCATGGCAGCCAATTTCCTGGTGCCCGCACTGGCCGGACGCATGGGAAAACGCAACCTGTATGTGGGCAGTGCTGCCATACAGCTGGCCGGGCTGGTTGTCATCCTCTTTGCAGGTATAAACCATGGGGCTATACTGGCCGGAGCAGTGGTAACCGCTCTGGGATACGGCATGAAGGAAAGCATCTATTTTTCCATGCAGGCGGACCCGGTGGACTACGGTGAATGGAAGACCGGCGTCAACACAGCCGGTTCCCTGTCCGCCATCAACGGATTCCTGGGAAAGGTGGCCCAGGCGGCAGCCGGCGGTATCAGCGGCGCCCTTCTGGCATGGGGTGCTTACCAGGGCGGTGCTTCAGCACAGAGTTCCAATGCGGTACTGGCCATCAAAGCCATGTACCTGTATATTCCCATGCTTCTTCTTATATGCTCCATCGTCACTATGATGTTTTACAATCTGGATAAAATTTATCCTCAAATTAAGGCTGTACTGGATTCCCGAAATGAATAAGGAGATATGGAAATGGCACAGATTACAAATCATATAGAAAACTTTAAAATGAATATAAATGAGGATTTCGTAAGAAAAGCCCAGGAACTGGAGCCAGATCTTCACTACAAAACAGTCCGGCCCTCGCAGCTGGTCTCATTCCAGCCTTCAGATGCCCCAGACAAGCCCGATGGCTGGGACCTCCCGGTCCATAACAGGGCAGACCAGGTCTTTGACTGGATTCCCTGCCGTATGAAGCCTGTGGAAGCACTGGATACCATGCCTCTGTCAAAGGGCAGTTCCGTGTGTCTGGATTTCGGCACCCACCATGTGGGTTATATATCCTTCAGCCTGACGCCTGCGGGCAGTCCGCCTGACGCTCCGGCCCATATTCGGATTAAGCTGGGGGAAATGCCCTGTGAAATCATGGAGGACACCGCTTCCTACCAGGGCTCCATCAGCAGCAGCTGGATCCAGGAGGAATACCTTCATATTGATGAGCTTCCTGCCAGAATCTCTCTGCCCAGGCGGTATGCTTTCCGCTACATGGAACTGAAGGTCATGGACACCTCCCCCAAATACCAGGTACTGCTAAGTGATGTATCTTGCGATACCGTTACTTCCGGCGACATGTCCCAGGTAGAGCCCTTGAATGAAAATGTGCCGGAAGACCTGAAACGAATCGACGCCATAGCCCTTAAGACCATGGAGGACTGCATGCAGTCAGTGTTTGAGGATGGCCCCAAACGCGACCGGCGCCTATGGATTGGAGACTTAAGGCTCCAGGCTCTGACCAATTACGAAACATTTAAGAACTATGATCTGGTAAAGCGGTGCCTGTACCTGTTTGCCGGACTTACCCAAAACGAACATCACGTAGGAGCCTGCCTGTTCCTGCGGCCGGCCCCGATGGTAGATGACACTTCCCTGTTTGACTATGGCCTGTTCTTTATTTCCTGCCTCCATGACTATTATCAGGCCACCGGAGACCGAGAAACCCTGATTCATCTGTGGCCTGCTGCTTATCACCAGGCTGAGCTTGCGCTAAAACGTCTGGATGAAAGAGGCGTGGTAAAAGACAGCAGTGACTGGTGGTGCTTCCTGGATTGGAATGACAGTCTGAACAAACAGGCCGGCGCACAGGGCGTCCTGATTTACACCCTGAGACAGGCCCTTTATTTAGCCCGGCTTATGTGCAGTGAGACATCCGGGGCAGAATCCGCCAAACAGTTGGAGGGCTGGATAGAAACCGCTGTCCGCGGAGCCCTGGAATATCTGTGGGATAAGGAACTGCAGTTCTTCATAAGCGGACAGGACCGCCAGGTGTCCTGGGCCTCTCAGATATGGCTGGTCCTGTCGGGTGTGCTGGACCAGGAGTCAAACCACAGACTGCTGGAACATCTTATAAAGGAGGACCCGCCTGTGGGAATGGTTACCCCCTATATGTACCATCATTTTATAGAAGCCCTGATACAAAACGACATGAAGGAGACCGCCCTCCGCTACATCCGCTTTTATTGGGGACAGATGGCGGACATGGGCGCGGACTGTTTCTGGGAACTCTTTAATCCCAGGGACAGGTATGCCTCCCCCTATGGCTCCAGAATCATTAACAGCTATTGCCATGCATGGAGCTGCACGCCCTCCTATTTTATACGGAAATATTTCAACTGAATCAGGGCTGGGGGCACACGGGCCGCCGGAGTATGCCCCTAAGCCCGCTGAAAGAAACAAATGACCGCCAGCTGAATCAAAAAGAAAACCAACAGGATCATACTGTATCTGTCAACTGCAAATGGCATAAGGCTGATACCGTTTTCCTCGGTACGCCCCTGCTCCTTCAAACAGGCCATATGGCCGCGGATTGTATAACGCCGGGCCTGTTCTCCTGCCGGCTCTCCAAACAGGCAGCTGAATCCATACCCTGCCAGAAAGGTCACCACCGTGCCAAAGGCAGAATTCCACATCCAGGTAAATCCGGCCAATGTTCCAAACAGCAATGTGATAATGAAACCAAATACAGCACCGCATACCGTTCCTTTGTCATTGGCCTTTTTCGTAAGCATGGCTAAAAGAAATATACCGCAGGTAGGGCCGCTTATATAGGATATATAGCTGCCGATAACCGCCAAAATGGATTTTGAAGTACCGGAAAAGGCCAGCATGGTGATGATATATACCAGGATTCCCCAGACGGCCGATACCATCATGGAGGTCTTTAATGAGGCCTCCTTTCCCTTTTCTATATATCTTTCATAGATATCTTTGGTAAATACCGTGGACATGGAATTCAGCAGGGAATCCACACTGGACATGGCTGCAGCAAACAAACTTGCCAGCAGCAGCCCCACCAGTCCTGCCGGTAGTCCTCCGATGAAACGGATCATCACATCATTGGCATTTTCAAAGGCAGCCCCGCCAAACTGTATAAATAACAGTGCTCCCAGAAAAATGAACAGGAAATAGAGGACATTCATCATGATACCGCTCACCACAAACGAACGCTTTAATTCCCGTATGGATTTAGCCGTAAACATCCTTTGAACCTGGGCCTGGTCAAAGGAAAAATACCGCGACCACATAAACAGTCCTCCTACCAATGCCGCCCATAATCCGTTCTCATTGGTCAGGGAGAACTGCCAGCTGGCGTCAAATGCCCTCAGCTTCCCTGCCTGTGCAGCCATGTGGACGGTTTCAAGAAATCCGATATTGCTCTTTGCGAACATGAAAATCATTCCGCCTATCAGGCCGCCCCATATTACCAATATCTGGATAGCATCCGTCCAGATAACTGCCTTGATTCCGCCGGCCATTGTGTAAACCACCGCAATCACCACAATGACCGGTATTATGATGTTTATGCTGACACCCATAAAACGCTGCAGGACCAGGGAAGGGACAAAAACCATGGAGCTGACCTGAATCAGGGAGTTGAGGATGAAGCCCAGCACTGCCGCCATCCGTGTTTTAGGACCCAGCCGGAGTTCAATGTACTCATATACAGATGTCAGTTTCAGATCGTACAGCATGGGCACAAATATAGTAGTGCTGATGAATAATGCCAATGGCACCGTAATGTTCTGCATGAACGGAAGCAGTCCGCTGTGATACCCCCATCCTGGGCCTCCCACAAAGCTGTTGCAGCTAATCATGGTGGCGGCAATGGACAGTCCGATTGGCAGCCATGGCAATGAACGCTTTGCAACAAAATAATCTTCCTGGGTTTTGTTGGTCTTCCCCATGATAAATCCTAACACAAGCATTCCCATAAGATAAATGAAAATGATTGCAGCATCTATGATTGTAAATGTCATTGTCATGCCTGCCTTTCTATTAAATTTATATTTGGTCCGGTTCCGTATTACGGCTGAGCCGGCTTACAATCAGTCGTGGTTCAGAATCTGACGTGTCCTCTCAAAAATATCCAGTCCCTGCTGTTTCAGCCAGTACGGGAGGTCGATTAAAACCCAGTTTTCAGAAAGCTTGTCTCCCCTGCGGCAGTAAACATCCACCACCTGCATATCTCCCCTTCCTCCTCCGGGTAAGCCCAGAAATCCTCCGATGGGTGTATTGGTCAGGTTGGGCCAGCCGAAGAAGCATGCAAAGTTGCCTTCCGCAAACCGGCATACATGCCCGTTAAAGGTTTTGTCCTTTAAATGATTGCGGAACGGAAGCTGGTGCTGTTCCTGGTAGCGCGGAATGGTATAGGAAGCTCCGATTCCCCCCGGACCATACCAAATCATATCCGATGCCCAGGCCTTTTCCAAAACCTCAGGCGGACAGCCCATGGCCCCGCTCTTATTCAGCTCGTCCAGGTCGTCTACCATCTTATTGACCAGTTCCAGTGTTTTTATCCCTTCCTCTTCCGGGGCGTCTTCCAACAGGATGCCATCATGATACCTGGGGCCGGGGTAGATAAAATAATTTCCAGTGGAAGGCGGAAGTGGATTTTCGCCGGCCTGGATCATGAGTCCGATTAAATCCACGAACATACCGCTCTTACATATCTTGCCATTCTCTACACAGCTGAACTCCGCATAACGGAGGCTGGCCATTTTCCTGGTATGGCGAATCCCCAGAAAATCCTGGTCGAATAGACCCATCAGATGTCCCATGCTCATAACCCATTCCTCACCGCTGATTTCATTTGTACCGGCGATAAAGATATCCTGTCTCCTCTGCATATGGCGGAGAGCCTTTTTTAGAGGTATCCAGAACGCCTCCGCCACAGCCTCCCTGCCGTTTTGCTCACGGAACGGGTATACCCCCTTCCAATTATAATCCTCGGTCATATATTCCCGGAAAACCTGGATTACCTGTTCCGGTTCAGCCTTTTCCAATGCGTCAAAATATGACAATGCTACCTTTTTTGATTCCTGATATTTTCCCATCTTAATCTTCCTTCCTCCTGCATATTATTTATCTGCTGCTTTTTCTTTTTTCTGATAAGTTTCCGGCAGGAACATCCATATGACCGCGCCTGCCACAAATACTGCCATGGATACCATGAAGATCCCCTGCATCCCCGCTGCCGCGGATCCCAGGCCTGCAATTGCAGGAATGGCAAAGGTGGATATGATTCTTCCCCCGTTAAATGAGATTCCGGAGGACAGGGCGCTGAATTTCTGTGGGAACAACTCCGTATAATAGGCGCCCCAGGCACCGGAAAAGCCGACCGCAAACCCCAAAAATACCGATACCAGCTTGAGCTGGGTAATATTCCCGGCCCCCAGCCTCATAAAGAGGAACACAAACACAGCGCTGAGCGCCATCCCAATCAAAGGTTTTTTCCGTCCGAACCTGTCTGAAATGAATCCCCATATGTTGTAACCGATTAATTGTCCTATGCCCTGAAGGCTGTAAATGCCTCCTGCAACTGCCGCGCTCAGCCCCAGAGAGTTCCGCAAGTATGTAGTGGCATTGTTGGAAAATGCCGAGTAGGCCGTAAAGTTAGCGCCGGAGAGCAGGATGACCCCCAGTCCTATCCACAGATACTTACCCTTATACATGTTTAAATAGCTGATTTTCTCATTCTGCTGTTTGGATACTTCATTTAACTGCCTGGTATTCTGGTAATCGTTGGGTACAAACAGGAAAATCATGACTGCCCCCACCGCCGGAGGTATGATGGCTGTATACATCAGCACCTGCCAGTTGGAATCCCCCATAAACGAGTAGAGCTGACCCCCGAAAATCATGGCTAAGGAAAAGAGACTGGTCAGAACCGCAGCCAGCTTACCGCGGTATTTCTGCGGAAACAGTTCCGTCACCAGAGGCATGGCGCAGCCGAATACACCTCCCAGGGTACCGCCTGTAATCAGCCTGGACACCAGCCATACCTGATAACTGCCGGGTGTCATCATGGGAAGGAATGTGGTCAGCGCAATCAGCGACGCCACTACAATCAACGTATACTTTTTTCCTATCTTTGCATTCAGTATGCCGAATACAATGGTGCCGGGTATGGTGCCGAAGGACATAACCGCAAATATGGTTTCCGACTGCTGCAAAGTAAATCCGAACCCGCCTGAGGCTGCTTCTGCAATCATGGTAGGCTTTACAAAGGTTCCCACCATAAAATTGTAACAATAAAAAAAGTATACAATGACTATGGACAGGAATGCAAGGCTCCTGCGGGCAGCCGACAAATTCTTTCCTAAAATTATGTCGTTTCCTGATTCAAAGGTATTGATTGCGGTTGCAGACATTTATCTCTCTCCTTCCATCATGTTATCTTCTGTTTTTACATAGCCATCCTCTGTCTCCAGATAAATCTGTTTCAGTACATCCAGTCCGTCAAAAGTAACCCATTCCTCCTGAATCCGATTTCCCGCAACCCGGTAGTGATTAATTCCTAATATATCCACCGGCTTCATGGACGGCGCCCCGAACATCCCGCGGCCTTCATGCAGTCCCCGCAGTCTCCATCTGACAGCCACATCCCATTCATCATCCCCGGCCCGCCTGTTACAGGTCACACGGTCCACGCTGTGATGCGCATTGGGGAAGGATGCCAGGAGGCTGATGACCATGCCCTGAATCTCCTCATATCCAACCAGGTCTTTCCCGCATATATAGTGGACTGCTGCATCGGGCGCATAATATGTCTTGATTTCGTTAATCATTTTATAGTTAAACACCAGGCTGTGCATTTCCAGCATCATTTCCCCCACACTGTCATCAGCAGCCTTATATTTTTCAGGGAAGAACTGCCCCTGCATGGATTCGCCCAGTCCAAACCGGGACTGCAGTGCAGGAGTCTTACCCTTTGCCCCCCTGGCCATATTCCTGGCAACCTCATGGACATCAAACCCCAGCTGCTTTACCAGCCACAAATTGTCCCTTACCAGCCACTCCTCGTAAATACGGTTGTTTTCAATGGCGCAGTCAATGACAGTGCGGAAATTAACCTTTTTCCCTGTCGCCTTTCCGAAATCACTGTCCCCAAGATTAGTGGCCGTGGACAGGACCCTGTGGGAGGAAAGATATCCCTTTGTATCATGTTTTGACCAGATTACCTGTTCTCCAATCAGACGGCGGTCCGGAAATGAATGCAGGGTCATCAGCGTATTTGCAACCACATCCTTAATTCCAACCAGATTAGAGGAAGCACAATGCATGGTTACATCGTTATGATACGTGTCATAAATTACCCCGATTCCCTTTTCTTCCCATATTCTGTGGGTTATCTTAAGCACATAGTCCACAATATCGCGGTACTCCTCGTCAAAACCCGGCAGCTGCTGCTTTGAGCCAGCCAGTTTCAGATAGTCATTGTAATCCGCATGTCTGACCGGGTTCACCTCCTCCGTCTCACCATAGTAAATCTTACCGCTGCTCTTTGGCTTCTCCATCATTTTCGTTCCCTTCTCCTCTCCTTTTTTCATATCTGTCTGACCCGGAATCACCGGGTCCAAAATACCTGTTTTTCCCTCTGTAACCCTTTCCTTTTCCTGCATAAGCATAATATCCTCCTTTTTTCAAACGTTTGAAATTATTGATTAAAACAAAGCCTTTTACAAGGCTAAGTGTGAAAACATAGAAACCATAAAACATCCTATTTTACAGGACCGGCCTGTGCCGCGTCCCGCACGGATCCCCGTGTGATTAAACGCGGATAAATTTTCCGCGGACTCAGGTCTTCCCTTCCCTCAATGCGGCAGACAAGGGAATTTACCGCATTGGTAATCACTTCTTCCCTGGGATCTGCAATGGTGTCCAGCGGAATGTCCAGATAATGAATCAATTCAATATCATTATACCCCACGATTGATATGTCCTCCGGAACATTCATCCCATAGTACTTTTTTAACTGCTGAACAATGGACAAGGCCGGAAGGTCCTGCTGGGAAAAGATACCCGTAAATTTACGTATATATTCAATATTCTGTCTTACAAACTCCTTCTGGGATTCAAAATCCATGCGGGCTGTCAATACCGCCGGCTCTGCGCCGTATTCCTCCATGGCATCCATGTATCCGGCCGTGCGGTCATCATACATTTTCAGCTCCGGGTCATTGGAACGGATGGTCAGGATTTTCCTGTGGCCATGCTCCAGAAGGTGCTTTGTAGCCCAGTATCCCCCCTTCCTGTTGTCATCCCAAAAGAAATGATCCGGTATATCTGCGGAAAAGGAAGGTTTAAAATACACATATACATATGGAATGTCAGCATCACTCAGGAATTTATATTCGGCCTCTGTCAGGGTTTTGGAAAAAATAACAAGGCCGTCCACCATCTTCCCGTTGACCATTCTGAGTATATTACTCTGGGAATGTATGTTTTTATTGGGCTGTATCAAAAAATCATATCCGCAGTTTTCAACAGCTCTGGTAGAGTAAGTCTCAATCTCATTGAAAAACCACCGGTAATCAGGCGCATTAAAGTTATCTGAAAATACAATGCCGATACGGTTTGTTTTTTTTGTCACCAGACTGCGGGCATTGGCATTAAAGGTAAATCCCAGGCGCTCCGCCTCTTCTATAACACGCTTTTTGGTTTTCTCCGCGACCCTGGGGTCGTTATTCAAGGACAAAGAGACAGTGGAATAGCTGACATTTAAATTTTTAGCAATATCTTTGATGGTCATACAGGCCTCTCTCCTCCCCGATTTCTTACCCAAAGTATAATTTAAAACGTTTGAAATGTCAATAGACAGTTCTATATTAACTATATTTTGTACTTTTTTCACAAGATGTATTGGCTATTTTATACAGTGTATACATGAGGACCCTTACATGGCGGGTAAAGTAAAACAGCCGGCCGTGCGGCTGGCTGTTTCACTTTATGCTCGGTTATACTCCGGCAAATCCTTCTCTGCGCACTCTCTACTTTAACAATCAATTCACTGAGCATTTTAGTCCCCTTCTTTAAAGCCTCTATAGATACTGCATAAAAATTATATCATTGTTTTTATGCAGTATCTATTATTATTTGGACAAATGCTGATTGTGACAGGCTTTTTTTCCGTAACACAGGCCGCCTAGCCGTGCTTCCCATACATAGAAATTTCTTTCATCTGCCTGGAATCATATTCTTTTGACACCTCGGCCGGGCTGTGGCCCTGACAGAGCATCTGGCTCAAGTCCCGCACCGTATCCCACACATTAAAATGCAGGCGGAAATCCTGGTTTGGTATCTGACTGCCCTTGACAACACATGATATGATTGAATCGGACTGGGAAATGGCAGGAGCCGTGGCATTTTTGGATGAGGATATCTTTCCCAGGTTCTGGGCAAATGTGTCAAGTATCTCCGTCTGTCCCAGGGCTTCCACAACCGTAATGGCTGCTTCCAGGTGCTTTGCGTTCGGATTGATGGCCAGTCTCTGGTCCGCCCCCACCACGCAGATTGAACCATTTTCCAGCAAAGGAAGTGGCGTCATCTCAATCTCAAAGGGATACCCCTCAAAGGTTTTGCCGCGGTAGATTGCACAGATAAAAGCACAATTTCCCTGTGCGAAAAATTCCTTCTCTTCATCCCTGGAAGGCGTCGTGTCAAGTGCCTTTTCCGGGTCCATATACCCCTTGTCAATCATCATCTGAAGAAAGTCAAAGCCCTTTCTCATATACTCACTGACCGGTGTGGCGCCCTCTGACAAATCCTGAAGCTTTTGCTCCGTCCCTTCTCCCTGATAAACGTCATAAAGGCCTGCGCACATGACGGGAACCGTTAATCCAAAGTCCTTATTGGCCCCATAGGGAAGAATCCCGTTTTCTTTCAGCGTTTCACATACATTCAGAAACTCCTCCCGGTTTTCCGGCACTGCAAGATCGTATTGCTTCAGCATATCAACATTCCATACAAAGCCAAAACAGGTATAGGACAGGGGAAGGGAAAATACCTTCCCATCATATGTACTCTGTATCAGCGCATCCTTTGACAGATTCTTGATGCACTTTAAGTCGGACAGATCATAAATATATCCCTTTTCATCAAACTCCAGCACATCCTCCGCAGGAATCAGATACAAGTCATCTGCGGTTCCCGAAGACAGGCGTTTTAATAGAAGCTCCCGGTACGACAGACCTTCGTCCGCATAATAACCGGCGGAATCGCTGTATACAACAATATTCGTGGTTCCGTCTTTATTCAGTACTTTTTCACAGCACTCCTTTACCACTTGCGAAACCGAATCATTCTGGGTGAAAATTGCCACCGGTGTTTCCGGAATCCCTTTATCCAGATACAATTCAGGAGCAGCCTCTCCATTTTTACATCCGGCTCCCAACAGGACCCAGGCCAAAAGAAGGCCAGCCAGATATCCTTTTCTCTTCATCATATTTCCTCCGGTTCCTGCTGTTTGTTCAAAAATCTTTGGAGCGTACTGAATAATTTATCCAGTTCCACCGGTTTTCCAATATGCGCATCCATGCCCGCCTCCCTGCATCTGCGTATATCCTCTTTAAATACATCTGCTGTCATGGCAATCACAGGAACCGTGGCTGCATCCGGCCGGCCTGAATCCCTGATAGCTTTCGTTGCCTCCAGTCCGTTCATCTCCGGCATATGCACGTCCATAAGTATTAACCGGTAATACCCCGGGCTGCTGTTTAAATAAGCATCCAATGCCTCTTTCCCGTTGCCGGCAGTGTCCACCACAGCGCCGTGGCTTTCCAGAAGTTCTACGATTATCTCCCGGTTTAACTCATTATCTTCCGCTGCCAGGATACTGACACCGTTCAGGTTTTCCCAATCTTCCGGTGCGGATTCCTCTGTTTTATTTTTCCTGCCCTGGAAAAAGTAGGCCAATTGTCCCAGAAGTTCATTTTTAAAAATAGGTTTTGTGAGGAAGCCGTTGATTCCTATGAGGACAGCCTCATCCTTCACGCATTCCCAATCATAAGCGGACAGCAGGAGAATAGGCGTCTTGCTGCCCAGACGTTTCCGAATCTGCCTTGCTGTTTCAAGGCCGTCCATTCCAGGCATTTTCATGTCAACGATAAGCATACCGTAATCTTTCTTCATCACATGGGCATCCCAAGCCTGCTTTACTGCTTCAGGCCCGTTTAAAACCCACCGGGCCCTTATGCCAATCTCCTGAAGGATCAGACAGATTCCCTCACAGGCATCCTGGTCGTCATCCACCACAAGAGCAGAGTACTGTGTCAGGTCCGGAATTTCCTGTTCCGGCTGTTCCGGCTGAACCGGCAGTTTCAGTGGGATGTCCACGGTAAAGCGAGACCCCTTGTTTTTCCTGCTCTCTACGCGTATGCTCCCGCCCATCATATCCACTATGCTCTTTGTAATGGCAAGCCCCAGTCCTGTACCGGTGACCTGGCTCATCCGGCTGTCCTCCGCCCGCTCAAAGGGCTTAAATATGCATTCCAGAAACTCAGGGCTCATACCAATCCCGTTATCAGCAACCACAAAGCGCATCCCTATGGTATCCGCGTCCATGGGGTTTTCTGTAATCATCAGTCTGATTTCCCCGCCCTCCTGGGTATATTTCACTGCATTTGATAATAAATTCAGCAGGATTTTCTGCAGATGCAGGGTATCGCTGAGCACTGTGTCATGTTCCAGTACAGGTGATTTCATGTACAGGACCTGGTTCTTTTTATCCATATCAGGTTTGATAAAGGAAACAAGGTTTGCAATCAGGCTGGGAAGATTTACATTTTCTTCCTTAAGGCTGAGTTTCCCGCTTTCGATACGGGACATATCCAGCACTTCATTAATCAGCCCCAGCAGATGCTCTGAAGCTGCCATAATTTTATTCAGGCAGGACTCTGTCTTTTCCCGGTCATCCAGATTCTTTAACGCAATGTTTGTCATGCCCATAATACCATTCATAGGTGTCCTGATTTCATGGGACATGGAGGAAAAGAACGCTGTCCTGGCCCGGTTGCTGTTCTGGGCCTGTGTAAGTGCATCCGCCAGCTGTTCACGGATATCATGTTCCCCGGTGGTTTCATGGAACACAGCCAGATACTGGCCGTAATCCGCAGGAATCAGATGGATCTCTATCCATCGCCTTACCTGGTTGGGACCAGCACCCACCAGGCTCTCCCTGGTAATCTGTTCTTTCAGCATTCCTTTCAGGAAACCGTTCCTGGCAGTGTCCTCTTTCGCCATTCCGCCCGCGTCAAAAACCAGTTCCGGCTTTTCCCGCACCTCCTGGGCAGTAATACCCAGAAGCCCGGGCAGATTCTCCGACACCAGCTCCACCTTCCCCGCGGCCGGCGTATAAAGCAAAAAAGCGAAATCTATATTTGAGGAAAGGTTTTCAAACAGCTTCTCCCGGTACTCCTTCCGGAGCACATCCGCCTTCATGGACTGCCTTCCCGCCAGCAGCGCGGCTATGGCTATGCCTGACAGCAAAAGCAGGCAGAACATACAGCAAAGCATGGTGATGATGGGAGCCGCTTCCTGCTGTAGCACTGTGCGCGGGACAACCGTAAGCAGATAACATCCCTCCGGCGCATCTGCCGGAAGGAAACCCAGCAGGGATTTCTGATTTCCATTCATCACCGCCAGGGTACCGCTTTTGTGTTCCCCGATGACCTGACGAAGCGTATCCTGAATGACCTTGCTGTTGCCCTGGTTTTCCAGATAGCTGTAAATATTGGACTCGGATGACGTTCCTCTGGATTTTATAATAAAATTCCCCTGGCTGTCCACCACATAAGCAGAACCTTCCCCGTTATGGAAAGAAAACAGGTTGGGAAGGTTATAGTCGTTTATGATCCGGTCCGCGTAAACATCCCCTATTTGTTTTCCGTTCCTCATCACAGGATGCTGAAACGTAACCTGCAGCCATCCGCTGGAACCGTGATAAGGAGCCGATATCCCGCCCAATCCCTGGGAACCTGCTGTATCATCAAAGGAAAATTCCAAATCCGAGGCGTGAATGGTATTTCCCTGGCTGTCTATCCCATTGCCTTCCACATCCACAAAAGAAAAACGGAAAAAATCAGTGGAGTCCGCATACTTTTCCAAGGTTTCTCCGATTGCGTCCTCCTGCTCCAGGGCAAGCAGCTCCGCCAAGGTTCCCAATAGTTTCCTGTCAAGGACGATTTCATTATTCAGTCCTCCCCTTATAACCCGGCTGGAAATCAGAAGATTCTGGTTTGCGCTGAGATTCATCCTGCCGATAATCTGTACCAGAAAGAAACCGGAAAGGGACAGCGCAATCAGGAAAATCCCCGCCGACGCCGCCAGTATGGCATATGATTTCTTCTTCTCCCCTGTTCCTGCTTTCAACTTATGTACCTCCTGAATTTTAGGTAAATCCCATATCATCCGTTCATCCATATGTTCGAGAACATCTGTCTGATGCAAATGCATTGGACGTCAGCGAAGGTATCACAATATCTTTAATCGCTCACATCCAATATTAATACGAGTATAGCAAAGGTTGTCATAAATAGCAATAAAAGTGCAAATATTGTGGAAAATGGAAACCGGGGATGTTATAGTATTTAAGCAGGGCATCATAGTTAGAGTGAAAGAAAGGTAAGATACAGATCGCATATACAGAGAGAAGGTGAACAGATGGTTATGGACAGGGGAATGGAACTGCATCAGGCAATTTATCAGTTTTATCTGACCCAGATTCAATTTGGTTTCTATGAGCATGGGGAAAAACTGCCTTCACTGGAAGAGACATGCCGTCAATTCCATACATCCCTGGATACGGCAATCCCTGTGTACCACCGCCTGCGCCGTGAGGGATATATTACCCTTTCCAAGAAGGGCGGGGCAAAAGTAACCGTTACCTATGGTCAGGAAGAGATTGAACGCCATATACAATCCTTTTACGCTGAGCGTAAGGAATCCTTAATCGACCTGAGCGGCTGCATATGGCCGCTGCTGGGACAGGCCCAATGCAACGCCTTTAAATATGGACATATAAAAGCAGTGGATTTCTCTGACTTCTTAGATGAGGGGAATCCCCAGGCAGTCTATGCTGTCTGGAAAATTTTGGACCGCAGGTACAGCGCCCTGGGAAATAATCTCCTCATGCGGCTCACCCGATACCTTTATTTATATTTTTACGGGGCCTTCTGGGGCGTGATTGATGACAGTGAACTGCAGAAGAAAACCTTATTGCAGGTCAGGACAGCCATAACCCTCTGCCGCGAGGAGAGATGGAAGGAACTTCCTGATTGTCTGCATGTGGTTCAGGATGAACTTTCCAGTGCTCTGCACCGTTTTTATAAGGAACGGATCATCCGGGAGCCGGCCGGCAATGAAGTGGTATTCTGCTGGGACGCCTATAACAAGTCCTCGCAGCTTCGCTATTCCCTTGCAATGGAGCTTCTGACAGAGATCGGGCGCGGCATTTACCCTCCTGGGAGCTATCTTCCTTCGGCTGAACGGCTTTCGGCTGAGAAAGGAGTCTCTGTCAGCACAGTCCGGCGGGCAGTCTGCCTGTTAAACAGCATCGGAGCAGTCAAATCCTCAAGGCCCCTTGGCGCCCGTGTGCTGACACCTTCCCAGAGCGCTGAAAACTGCGATTTTACCCAGCCGGACCTTCGCAGACGGCTTTTGGAACTGGCGGAAAGCCTGCAGATATTCGCCCTGTCCGGCAAGGCGGTATCGGAAATCACACTGGCCTCCCTGGATGACCCATCTCTTTGCCGTTGGAAGCAATGTCTGTATGATTTAAAAACCAGGGGGCACAGTGAAAGATTAATATACACCTGTCTGTCATTGATTTCAGAGTACGCCCCCTTTCAGACCCTCCGTACGGTTTATTCGGAGCTGCTGCGTCTCCTCTTCTGGGGAAACCCGCTTCAGGAAATGCTGGAGACGCAGTGTCCGGACAGCTCACCCTTTTTTCATTGCCTTGAACGTATGCTTACATGTCTGGAACAAAGAGATGTCCCATGTTTCGCCTCAACACTGCAATTCCTTCTGTTGCATGATCTGCGCAGAATCGTGGAGGTCCTGGAGAAATTGGGTATTGAGGAGGCAACGAATATTTTAATTCCGGATATAGATGATTTTTAAAATACATGGTTCGGCCTGAGCGAGAAGGGACAGACCAGGATTCTTCCATTGTTTTCCCTCAATCACTTTCTGCTGTTCCATCCTCTGATACAGTTCCCTGCATCACCCAAGTACTGCCTTCCACTGCGTATCACCTAGATCTTTCGGCTTTTTCATAATCAGAATGTTCAGAAGTCTGGGACGAAATATCCCCGTCTTCTGAAAAAGCATGGCCACGGTCCATCAGCGGATATAAGCCCTGAAGCTTTCCGCCCTGTTATCCATGAAAAATCCAAAATTGGCTCCATTGCGGTCTTCAATTCCTTTTTCCGACTTTATACAGATAAAGTCCGTCCGCTTCCTTTGGTACAGCCACATGCGGAATCTGTTTATTGAAAATTAAAGGCGGAACACTTAATCAAATGTTCCGCCTTCCAATCCCTTATTTATCTATCTTCTGATTAACTGCATACAGCACAATCCTCATGGTCACTTCCTTCTCCTCATCAATAACCAGAGTGAGGTAATCCCCTTCTTTTTTTACCACCCTTCCAACTACCCCTCCGATGGTGATGACCATATCCCCTGCAGCAATGGAATTATGCATCTCTTGCATCTTCCTGTGCTTTTTCTTATTAGGTATATATACAAAAACATACATTGCCACTATGACAATGACGCCATATGCAAGAAACAATAACCCTGGTGACATATCTTAAAAGTCCTTTCTGAGCCGTATTTATTACATTTTGAAAAACCTTTCGACTATACGTACAAATATGGCGGATCCAATCCAGAATACATCCTCGTCCACATTGAAAAGCGGATTGTGGTGCGGTACATCTGTGTGTTTCTCCGGGTTGGATGAGCTTAAGAACATGAATGCTCCCGGCGCTTTCTCCAGATAATATGCAAAATCCTCTCCGCCCATATTTGGCGCATCCAGATGGTCAATGACCATATCATCTCCCACCACGTCCCTGGCACAGTCCGCTGCCAGTTTAGCCATACCGGCATCATTGATAACAGGAGGCGCACCCCAGATCATTTCGTACTCAGCTTCCCCTCTGAAAGCTTTAGCAGTTGCCTCTGCAATCTCGCCAATCCTCTTAGCCAGCTCCTGGCGTACATCTTCCTCCAAAGCCCGGATAGTACCTTCAATCAGAACCTCCGACGGGATAACATTATAGGCGAAACCTGCTTTCACATGGCCGATAGTAAGTACGGAAGGCTTAACTGCCGGGATCTCGCGGGCAATGATCTCCTGGAGATTGATGATGATATGGGCTGCAATGTTCACCGGGTCCACGCCTTTTTCCGGAGTGGAGCCGTGGCAGCCGATTCCTTTTACTTTTATCACAAATTTATCAAAGGAGGCCATACAGCAGCCCGGTACGGAAATCACGGTTCCTGCCTTGATGTCCTTGGAAATAATTGTTCCGATATGGGTTCCGAACACAGCATCAACGCCATCCATAGCGCCCTCTGCACAAAGCCTCTGAGCGCCTCTGGAACCTTCTTCATCGGTCTGGAAGAGCAGCCTTACAGTGCCTGGGATCTGATCTTTATGTTCACTTAAAATTTTAGCCGCCCCCAGCAGCATGGTCATATGCGTATCATGTCCGCAGGCATGCATACATCCTTCATGTCTGGATATGTAGTCCACCTCATTGGCTTCCTGTATCGGAAGGGCATCCATATCTGCACGGAGCACAATGGTCTTTCCCTCTTTTTCTCCCTTAATGGTAGCAATGAGGCCGCTGTCCGTCTTATTCTCCACAAAAGGAATCCCCAGTTCCTTAAGCTTTTCTTCCACATACGCCCTGGTCTTGGGCAGTTCTCCGCCCAGCTCCGGAATCTGATGAAGCTCCCTGCGCATTCTGACCAGCTCTTCCTGTAATTCTTTACATTTCTCCCACATGATAATATATTACTCCTTTCCTGAAATTAGATTGCCGCAACCCATGATTATTTGACAAGTCCCTTTTTATAGAATACTCTTGCGATTAACAAGGTACCAAATACAGTGCACACAATGACTGCTGCTGCCGGAAGTCCGGTGGTCATTTTCAGAATTACGGGAATTGCCAATGCAAATACTGCCACCTTTGGATATTTAACCGCAAAATTCCCGAAGGTCGCTCCAAAAATTGCGGAACTGGCATATTTCGTAAGACCTACCACTATGAACTCAGGAAGCACAGATAAAACCGCTCCGCCTACGATAACTGCAGAAGTGGTGCCTATCAGGTTTGTAATGATAGAACCGCAGATTGCCATGGTGGAAACCACCTCTGCCTGGATTGTACCTGGTGTGGAATGTGTAACATCCAGGGCCAGAGCCGCGCAGGGAACCCTCATATTGCCGATATTGCCCGACAGGAAGCTAAGGTAGGTTCCGGTCATACCGAGAGCGGCATAGTAGGAAACCGGCTCCACAAAATAAAATGCTCCAAAGGAAGCAGCAACCATGCCCCATGCAGTAAGGACCGTGCTGATTGGCGGCCAGCAATCATAAGTGGTGCAAAGCCAGATTACCGGAATGAATGAGGTCAGGGCAGCCAGGATGTTCGTAGGTGAGCCAATAACAATACTGCTTTTTTTCCATTGTTTCATGATTTCATTATCACTCATTTATCTTCCCTCCTGGTCTATTTGAGTAACTGATCATATCCCAATGCGAATATCATGCCAATGATCATGGCGATACCCAGGGAATATTCCATCAATTTAGGATATTTTTTACATACGGTTTTCACAAGCAGGACCATTGAAACAGCACCTGCCAAAACTGCCAGTGTATTTCCCATCCCCTTTAAGATTTCACCTGCGTTCAGATAACCAAAAATACCAAGGGAGCACGCACCGCTAAGCACAACCAGCCATTTCATATCTCCACCGGATACCTTATTGCGCAGCGTCTCTAAAGACGGAGTGGCAACACCGGTAAAGAGAAGCCAGCCTGCGCCGTTTAAGGCCATGGTAAACCATGAAACCGCAAGACAGATCAGAGTATACTGCTCTGTGCCCAGAGTAACTCCACATGCCTCTGCACCAATATTTGCTGCTGAAAGCTCAGTGGCAGCAGCGCCGATGATGGAAAGACGGAGCCACGCCATGGGGCCTCCGATGGAAGCCATAAGTCCAACCATTACGATAAACACACCTAAAGCAGGACCTATGGCGGATATAAGTCCCACGCGGAAAGCTTCCTTGGGAATCTTCGGATCCAGACCTGCCGCCCTGGTAGTCTTGCTGCACTGCCTCATGTAAAGCACTGTCTGTATAGCAGATATGACAACCGTAACGCCGCATAAGAGCCACAGAATAGGTGAATTGGAAACCTGTTGGACTTGCTCAATATTACTCATTTCGCAACCTCCTTGCATAATGATGGTATAGTCAATTGGACTACACGATTAACGAGTTACTATAAATCTTATAAACATACACACCCCCCGTCAGCTGTTAATTTACATCAGCCAGTGATGTATTAAATTTTGTTTGAATTTAACAGATTTAGAAACATATCCGCTAAAACCTCTGTTCCTGAAACTGCATCATTGATATCTGTATATTCAGCCGGATCATAGCTATCTCCGATGGGGCCCGGCACAAAACGCATACCCTCAGGTGTGAATGCAGCTATATATAAATAGTTATGGTATGCACCGCTAATCACTTTATCTGGGGCAATACCTTTTCTCTCGCAGCATTCTTCGATGGCCGCCATTATTATGTCATCTGAAGAATGAGGCAGGTCTGTTTCAGTCTCTTCGCGGATGTCCATAATGTCCATGATTCCGATAAAAAACCAGCACACATGGGAATCGCACCAGACCGGGGCCTGGTCAGGATTTGTGCCCATCAGGGTCCCATGGATATTTCCCACAGCGTCCTCCGTGGCAGCCATGCCAGCATAGGACAACTGTTACATATTTTAAAATGATCCAAAATCATTATTTATTCTGCTCTTATTAGCTATTAATGACAATACGGTTCTCCCTCTCTTTCATTTCCGAAAATTTCACCAACAACTGCTTATAATCGCAGAAACAAACTGCCTTTTTTCCGGTTATTCCTACCTTTTTTCTGCAAATTTATATATTCTTCTATATATTATCATTATTTATTTGTACAGTCCTGGTCAAAGTGCACATTTTTTTCATTTAAATTCAAAAAACTGCACATTGCTTAATAATATGGCAGCTGATATAATTACATCTAGTTGTTTTAGAAAGGATGGAACACCATGGTTACAGTTGCAGATTTTACATCAGACCTTGAACAAATCCGTTGTGTTGCCGGATTTTGCGGGACAAACAGAGAAGTTACCTCGTTCACCATAATCGACACACCTGAAATTCTGGACTGGCTGCATGGAGGAGAATTTGTTGTGGATTCCGGATATATCACCAGTCATAATCCATCCATGCTGAAAGGTTTTATTGCTTCCCTTAAGAAAAAAGGCTGCGCTGCGCTTGGTGTAAAATTACATCGCTATCACAACGAGATTCCCGGCATCATACTTGACGACGGAAACAAACTGGATTTTCCCATATACGAAATGCCATATAATCTTTATTTTTGTGATTTTGCTTCTATGATTTATAAACGTATATTTGAAGAGCAGCTAGATGATATGTACCATGTTTCCATTGCATACAAGGATATTGTCAATTCATTCAGCAAGTATAAGGTACCGGAGAGAATGCTGTCTGAATTAAGCCTGGTGCTTAGAAATCCTGTTTTCCTGATAAATTCACAGTTTGAGCTGATAGAATATTCCTATGGTCCAAGTGACGATTTTTCTTTGCAGAACCTCCTTCACAAAGAAGTTTTGATGGAGCTGGATATAAATATACAGAATAATCTTCTGAAAAGGCATCAGCAGCAGCCATACCAATTCCACCAATTTTCTATCAGCAGCCCAAATGGTGAAAGAAACTGTATTCTGTTATCATCGGGAAACATTGACGGAGATACAACGTTCTTAATTATTCCGGAGATAAACAAACTGGAAGACTGGCATTACAGGGTTGTAAAAGATGTATCGGCCCTATTTCAATTAATATCTAATAATAAAGTAAACACCCAGGATTTTGCGGCTTCCGTAATCATGGCGCAGTCAAATTCAAACGAAACGATTCTTCGCTATTGCAAAATGTACAATTTTGATTACTCCAAACACCGTATTTGTTTATCCATAGAATTTGACAGTGAGGTACCCACCACATCCACACGTAAATATATAACCAGAGAAATCTTCTCATCCATAACCACCTGGATCATGAATACCTATGGATGCAACGTTTTTTTCCTAAAAACTCACACCCATTATGTTCTGTATCTGCTCTTTTCTGATGTCATATCACAGGAAACAGCAGAATACCAGGCTTCGGAAGCAGCAAAAAAAATCTGGCATATTTTTAATCACAATAATATTTCCACATATATTGGTGTCAGCTTATATTCCTCTGATCTACAGCAGATTTCAAAAGCGTTTTTTCAGGCTATCGACGCAATGAAATTGGGCAGAAAACTCTATCCGGAAGAAAATGTGTTTTTATTCCGCACCATTCAGGTTTACCAATGGCTCTCGACCATGCCCCAGGAAAGTCTGGAGGAAATGTACAGAGATACCATAGAGCCCTTAAGCAAGGCCGGTAATTCCGATGTCAATTATGTCCATATATTGAGAACCTATATCGGGAATCATTATAACATCAGCAAAACTGCGTCTTATCTTCATATCCATCGCAATACCCTGATGAATTATCTGACCAGAATTCAGGAATTGCTGCCTTACAATATCGGGCTGCCTGAAAATATGCTGAAGCTGCAAATAGGCATACATGCAATGTATTTATTGGACAGAAATAGATAGCTATACCCTAACTTTTAGATTATTCGCCTGCTCTTGGCATGCGGCTGTATTTACTGTTATATATTAAAAACGGGGATGAAAAGGCCCTGGAAGAATCATCTCCCAGGGCCAGGGTATCTATTTCCTGCGCTCCCTTTGTCTGTAATAGCTGCTTCAGAAAGAAAAACCTGTGCACCATACCAACGAAGTATGATTATAATGCCCACACAGCCCGGGAGAGCTTTTTTGGAAGAAACTATGCCGATTTACCGGCGTTAGGGCTTTCCCGCTCTGAATTCGTTGAGATGGATACGGTATTATCAGCAACAGGATCTCCCAAATGTATCCTTACCATATATTTCCCCGGTACAGAGCTGATCCTTGTCCATCTCATGAACCGCTTTACTCCCGGCGCTGTCCGGTTTATATTTGAGCAGGTTCAGAAGTCCTTAGGCGGGGCTTATGAATTCATCTCTGTGTTTCTCCTGATCCTGACAGACCCCGGAGGGATTCGGGGCTCCGGACCGCCTGGAGACGGCCCCGGACGGTATGCAGAGGAACAGCATTTATTATTGTGCCCCATGCGCAGCAACCAGAACGGCGGCATTGAAAACGTCCACTCCATGCTTCGCATGATACTCCCGAAGGGAACCGTTTTTGAGCCATTGACACAGTGGGATATCAGAAAAGCTGTAAATCATATTAATTCAGTTACTCGGGGGAACCTCAGCAGAGAAACGTCATATAGACCGGCACTAAAAAATATGGCCCCGATATACTCGAAGCCTGGCAGCTTACATTCATCGTTCCAGATGAAGTGATATTGTCACCCAAGGTGCTGTAAAATAAAATCACTTAAGAAACCACCGCCCGGCCGGTAACTATCTTTATCAAGTCAATCTGCGGAATTTAGTCTTGCATACGGAATTTAAAATTTCAATTCAGCCTTTTCTTATTTCTTTTTTTTGTTCCTATAATCAATAAAATTCCAACGGTTCCAACTATCAACACTGCTATGGTATTCTTTTCAAAATCCCTTTTGTAAGAAAGTCCTATCCCACCTATTCCCGCCCGATTGTAGAAATTTGATGCCCTTACAACATCATCATAATAATAAATGGAGAAACCGTTTATGTTATCATTATTACTATTCTGTGCATTTGAAGGTATCGTTTTCTCCCTATTTTTTGCTGCTGTAGGCCATTCCCCATTAAATACATGTGTCGTAGACTTCTGCGCAGGAATCACAAATTCAGGTTTTTCATCAGCATTAAATATGATAGCTGCAGGATATCGAATGCCGGGAAGTCCTGAGACAACTTCGTATGAATACTCATCACTGTTGTACCCCGCCTCCTCAAGAGAAGTTGTTACAGTATTGTCATAATCAACCGTTTCTGCATCATATACATAGACAGCTCCCACAGTCCAAATATTTAATTTCTGTTTGAGCGTTTCTTTTGCATCTTCCGGAATATCATCAGGAATGGATGTTACCTTGGTTATATCAACCAAAATCGTAAAACCGTCTGTGTATACGGGAATTTGCCACTTATAATAACTGTTTTCCAATGATTCTTTAAAATCATTTGTTTTTAACAACTCGGAATTGGCATAAACTTTATATGCTCTTTCCATTTCCACCTCATCCGCTTCCACATCCCGGTTGAGTTCTCCACGTGCTCCACCATAATTGATATGATATAAAACCTCATCCTTCATGGAAAGAATCTCCTGATACTCGTTTCCTTCTGAAGGTATCAAGCGTTCTAATGCATATGACGTAAAACTGAGATTAAGCAATAAAGAGATACAAACAAACATGCCTATGATTCTTCTCATAACATATCCCCCTTTTCTGATAAAGGATATCCAGGTCCTCCAGCTTCTGTTACGCGGTCTGGTTAACCCAGTTTCCTTTTTTCAGTTTCTGGATCTCTTGCCGCAACGATGGCTGCTGTTCTCCTTTGACTTATCCGGAATCACATAATTTACCAGCTCAGTATACCATAACTGTTCCTTCTGAGTAAAGTATGCAGTTAGGGCGTCATGCTTTGATTATTTTATTAAATGCAGTGGGTTCCTCAATCTAGAATACAGCGGAATAGGTAGTAATCAAACAGAGTGCGAATGTTTGGGGCGCAGAAGGAAATCATCAACAAAATGTTGCAGACCATCTGGTCCAACAGACAAGTCCAGGTAACATTAGATTCTACAGAAGCAAACAGAAATATTAAGCCCCAGGAGACTCATCTCCCAGGGCCAAGGCATCTATTTCTCACGCCCTGAAAAACACCCATTTTCAGGCCGCAAATCCACTCAATTCCCCCTCAAAAACCACTACATTTTGTGGTTTTATCCGTCATTTTTCTCCAAAACCACAATTTGGCATCTAAACTACCGTAGCTTAATGTGATGCTGCGGTGGAATAGATGCCAGTGTGCGGTTCTGGGACATGGCTTCACCGACAGCCCCGCAGCCATGAAAACAATTTCACGGCAAGTGGCCCTTTGCGTTTACACACCCTGACGTTCTTGCCAAGACAATACAAGCAGTCACGCCTGACAATAGAACAAAGTCATGGGATATTCCTAAAACCTTAGGGAGATTGTGCCCTGTTCCTTCACATAGTTAATGCCCCTTACCGACTCCGTTCTCTTCGCCGCCTCCATAACCGCGGCCGCAACAGCGTCAGCTACTCTTCTATCAAAAACATCTGGAATGATATACTCCTCATCCAGCGCCTCATCACTGACAATGGACGCGATTGCCTCTGCTGCTGCCATCTTCATTTCTTCCGTTATATCGCTCACCCTGGCGTCCAGGGCGCCGCGGAAGATACCTGGAAATACCAATACATTATTAATCTGGTTCGGGTAATCACTTCTGCCTGTGGCAATCACCCTGGCACCTCCCTTCCTCGCTTCCTCCGGCATAATCTCTGGAACCGGGTTTGCCATGGCAAACACAATAGCGTCATCCGCCATAGTACTTACCATGTCTGCCGTCACAATTCCAGGAGCCGAAACACCAATCAGGACATCCTTTCCTTTTATCACATCAGAAAGCTCCCCCTTTTCCCTGTTAGGATTGGTGATTTCCGCCATTTGGCATTGTTCCGCGTTCATCCAATCCTCCCCCGGACAGACAGCCCCCTGCCGGTCTACAAGAACTACATCCCGAATCCCGAATTTCATCATCAGGCGGCAGATGGATATTCCGGCGGAGCCTGCTCCGCTGATGACCACCCGCAGATTCTTCCTGTCTTTTCCAACCAATTTAGAAGCATTGATGAGACCCGCGCACACCACAATCGCTGTTCCATGCTGATCATCGTGAAAAACAGGAATATCCAGTTCATCCCGAAGCCGCCGCTCAATTTCAAAGCACCGCGGAGCGGATATATCCTCCAGATTGATTCCTCCGAACCCCGGAGCGATTAACTTTACAGTCCGTATGATTTCCTCCGTGTCCTTTGTATCAAGGCAGATTGGAAATGCATCCACATTTCCGAACGCTTTGAACAAAATTGCCTTTCCCTCCATCACCGGAAGCCCAGCCTCGGGCCCAATATCCCCCAGTCCCAGGACCGCGGTTCCATCCGTCACTACCGCCACCGTATTGCCTTTTGAAGTATACCTGTACGCTTCCTTCCGGTCAGCCGCAATCCTCCTGCATGGCTCCGACACCCCCGGGGTATAGGCAATGCTTAAATCCTCCCTGTCTCTTAACGGAACCTTTGAAGCCACCTCAATTTTGCCTTTATGTTCCTCATGCAGCTTTAAACTCAATTCCCTATAATCCATATATTCCTCCCACTGTCAGCACATTGTTTCCGGCTGGACAATCTCATCGAATGATTCTTCTGTCAGATATTTCAGGCTTAAACATGCTTCCTTTAACGAGATATCTTCCTCATATGCCCTCTTTGCAGTACGGGCGCCATTTTCATATCCTATGTAAGGATTGAGGCAGGTTACCAGCATCAGGGACCGGTTTACATATTCTTTCATTTTCTCCCTGTCTGCCTTAATGCCGATGGCGCAATGGATAGAAAATGAATGGATGGAATCCGTAAGCAGTCTGACCGACTGCATAAAATTATGAATGCAAACCGGCATGAACACGTTAAGCTCGAAGTTTCCCTGAGATGCAGCCATACCCACCGCTACATCATTGGCCATTACCTGGACAGACGCCATAGTTACGGCCTCGCACTGGGTAGGATTAACCTTTCCCGGCATAATAGAGCTTCCGGGTTCATTTTCCGGTATCTTTATCTCTCCAAGACCACAGCGCGGTCCGCTGGCGAGCCACCTTATATCGTTGGCAATCTTCATCATATCAGCCGCCAGGGCTTTTAAACCGCCATGGGTAAATACAAGGGCATCCTTGCTGGTAAGGGCATGGAACTTATTTTCTGCCGCACAAAACCTGGTTCCGGTCAGTTCCGATATTGCTCCGGCTGCGGCCGCATCAAATCCAGGCGGCGCATTCAGTCCGGTTCCCACAGCAGTCCCGCCAATGGCCAGTTCCCTTAACCCGTCCATGCTTTTTTCTATCATATCCCGGTCCTTTTCAACCATATGCCTCCAACCGCTGATTTCCTGCGAAAACCGCATGGGGACGGCATCCTGCAGATGGGTCCTGCCGGTCTTAATGACATCCTTATTCTCCTGCTCCAGCCCTTTAAAAATCCGTACCAATTCGTTCAGTGCCGGGAAAAGCCCTTCCTCAATCCCTGTAACAGCCGCGATGTGCATGGCTGTGGGGAATGTGTCATTGGAGCTTTGAGACATGTTGCAATGGTCGTTTGGATGAAGCAGCCGTTCTTTCACCAGTGCATTTCCACGGTTGGCAATAACTTCATTCAAATTCATATTGGTCTGGGTGCCGCTTCCTGTCTGCCATACAGACAACGGAAACTGGTCTGCCAGCCTGCCGTTAAGAATTTCATCACATACCCTGGCAATCAGCCCATATCTCCTGTCATCCAGGCGTCCCAGAGAATAATTGGCCCTGGCCGATGCTTTCTTTAATATAGCAAAGGCTCTGATGATTTCTTCCGGCATCTTTTCAGTACTGATTCTGAAATGATTACGGCTGCGTTCTGTCTGCGCTCCCCAGCAGGCATCTACCGGCACCCGTATCTCCCCCATTGAATCCGTTTCAATCCTATATTCCATATTCTGTCTCCTGTTCAATACAGGCAGCCACGTCCCTGCATACATGCGCCGCCTGCAGCCTTACCTCTTCCCTGGCGTGCTCCAGGGTGTATCCCTTAAACCTACGGATCATTCCCACATCATTCAGGGAATCTCCAATCACCACCACATCCGTTTCTAACTCTGCCTCTGACAGCAGATATATGATAGCCTGGGCTTTATCCACTCCGTTCCTGACAATATCCAGATTCCACTCGTTCGCCATGGCCGAAATACCAGGATAAGACTTCATAAGCATATCAGCCGCCCTGGCCGCCCCGGTGGGTTCCTCAAACCTCTTATGTATCTGCAAGACGCCTCCCTGGATTTTTGTGCAATCTTCCGGTCTAACACAGGTTTCCAGTTCCGGATACAAAACTGTGTCACCGCATTTCCCCACCTGTATTCTGTGTTTCCCTATGGTCAGGGCAAGAGTCGTATCATAACGCCTCGCCAATTCCGCCACAATCTCTCTCACGGTTCGTATGTCTATCTCGTCATGAAACAACAAATCGCCCTTCCACGCCGCAATCCTGGCTCCGTTGTTGCAGATCAGATAATCCGCTTCCAGCCCATAGTTCCCCAGTTTGCAGCGGATTGACTCCTCATCCCTGCCCGTTGCCACGGCAAACAGGTTTCCCTGTTCCATCCATGTTCTGACAGCAAAAAGAGTTCTGCGGGAAATACGCGACCCAACATACAGAGTGCGGTCAAAATCCGAAACCAGCAGTTTCACTATCTCACCTCCAACCCCAGAACATGTCACATGATTTTTATAATATGTTCCTCTCCAGTATCAACCATACCTGTCTTTAGCAGCTTTACCTGTTCACCACTGGTGAATATAATGGGTGAGACCACAGACTTTCCCTGGCTCTTTATATAATCTGTATCCACTTTCACAAGGAGGTCTCCCTGCTTTACAGTATCTCCGGCCTGGACAGCCACCTCAAACCCCCGGCCTTCCAGATTCACAGTGTCAATGCCGATGTGAAGCAGAATTTCCATCCCATCCCCGGTTCGGATGCCAAATGCGTGCCCAGTGGGAAACGCCGCTGCCACGGTTCCGCTGAAAGGCGCAACCACCTCTCTGCCGGTGAGTTCAATGGCAACTCCATCTCCCATGATTTTCTGGGCAAATGCCGGGTCCGGAACCTGTTCCATGGAAAGCAGCTTTCCTTTCATCGGCGATATAAATTCCTCTTTCTTCTTACGGTTAAATAACCCCATCCTTATTCTCCTCCTTAATCTTTGCAGCCATCTCCAGCGCGCGCGCTGCCGAAGCCCTGGCAATATCCTCTGCAAGACCTGTATAATGTTCCGGTTTAATCATCGCTTCCAGTTCCTGCCCGGTAAAGCATTCCGACAGAACTTTATCCTCTTTTAAAACCGTAAGGAAATCCTTTCCTTCCAATTCCACCTCCATGGCCTTGCCATACATCAGTTCATGGGCTTTATCCTTTCCAAGCTTTGAGGCAATCTGCATCATGACACACTCACTGTTGTCCAGTCCCTTATTAAGCATCACGTTGCGGTACATACGCTCTTTATCCACATGAAGGGTACGCGTCAGCTCCTCAGAGCGCATCAGCACCTCCGCCGTCAGTTCCACCGCCTCCTCCAGCATCCCATCGAAAAGCATATAGGAACTGGAATCTCCCTCAAACATCCTTACTCCGCAGAATAGCCCCGTGGCAACCATAGAGTACAGCTTCTGGGAATTAGCAATGATTCCCTTTGCCAGCTTGGGGTTGATTTTCTGCGGCATGGTAGAACTTCCTATTGTTCCTTCCTGAAAGGCTTCACTGACCTCCCCAAATTCTTCCAGTCCGGTGTAATATACTTCCTCCGCCATCTTGTGCAGGGCGTTGCATAAAAGCGCCAGATTCATAATATATTCTTCCTTATGGCTGAAAATACTCCTGGATGGAACAGCCATAGAATACATTCCCAGCTTATTTGCCACCCTCTCCTGGACACGCTGCCCCACCTCTCCCATGGCACTAAAGGTTCCCACGGCTCCACCCATCATGACCTGGAATACACGTTTTTCACATTCCTCCAGACGCTCTGCGGCGTTCAACAGTTCACTGATCCATACGGAAACCTTGTAGCCATAAGTGATGGGGGTGGCATGGCGTCCATGGGTGCGCCCGGCCATCACGGTATCCGCGTGGGTACGAGCCAGAACCGACAGATGTTCCAGGATATCTGAAATAAATGATTTAAATATCCTGTGAATTTTGTAAACTGTGTACAACTGCGCAGTTTGCTGGATATTTTGCGTGGTGACTCCGTAATGGACATATTTACCACCCACGACCTCACATGCCTGAACTAGAACCTTCACAAATGGCACAAAGCCATGGCCTACCTTATCCTTAATCCGTTCCATCTCAGCAAGATTAAGTTTACTAAGCTTTGCGTTCTCTATGATATTCTCTGCCGCTTCCCTGGGAATAAATCCCTCCTCCGCCTGGCTCTCTGCCAGGGCAGCCTCCACGGCCAGCCAGGTTTCAAGCCTGGCCTCATTGGTAAGCAAAGCCTTGATTCCCCTGTCATTTCCTTTACTTTTTGAATCGTACAGTGCTCTCATCCTATCACTTATCCCTTCATCAATTTGTCAACCGCGTTCCTCACAAACTCCACATGAGGACCGAACACCACATGGATATGGTTGCTTGATGGGAAGAAAATACCCGCGCATCCGGATTCCTTCAGCTTTATCTGATCTACCTTTTCCGGATTGTTGAGATCCACCCTAAGCCTTGAAATGCAGTTCTCCACCTTCACTATATTATCCTTTCCGCCCAGGCCCTCCAGCACGATTGCCGCAATCTCCGGATATTTCTTTTCCTTTAACAATGTGCCGGCCGACTCGCTCAGTTCAAACGACTCACGCCCTGGCGTCTCCAGGTTGAACTTTTCAATGGCAAATTTAAACACGAAATAAAACACGATGAAATTCACAATACCCAGAATCACCAGCTGAACCCAGTGTGTATTCTCATATAACAGGCCAAAAATTCCAAAATCAAAGATGGTTCCTCTTATGTAGCCAATTGACACCTGTAAAAGCTGCAGAGGAAGCGCCATGATGCCGCATAGCAGACAATAAACCACATAGAGCTGAGGGGCAATAAACAGGAAAGAGAATTCCAACGGCTCTGTAATATTTCCAAGAAACGCAGTCAAAACAACGGTCACGATTACACCTTTTGCAATCTTCTTATTCTTTGCAAATGCCGTCTTATACATGGCAAGGCCGATTGCAGGTACCCTGAACAGCGTGGTAAGCATATGACCGCCGCCCATATATCCGCACAGTTTCGGCATAAATTCAGCCCAGGCGGGATCCGACGGCCCAAGGTTAAAGAGGATTTCATTCAGCGCAGGCAGAATTCCCACATACTCCTGTCCGTGAATCATGTAAGTTCCTCCAGCCTCTGTAAAGCGGAGGATAGCCGCCAGCACATGATGAAGCCCGAACGGTATGAGCGCCCGGTGGGCAACCCAGTAAGCGCCAACCCCGAAATAGTCATTCATAAAAACAAAAGAAATACTAATCAGAAATTTAGTGAACAGGGTCCAGATAACCGGAACAATAAAGCCAACCGGAATCATGAACAGCACTGTTAAAATTGGTACGGACTTCTTACCGCCGAAAAACGCGAAGGCCAGCGGAAACTCTACCTTATAAAACCGGTCCGCGGCCCATGCGGCAATCAAACCTGCCAACAATCCTCCCATAGCATCCAGCCTTACGGTCTGTACCCCCAGGATCACCCCTTGTCCGGCCTGGCTCATGACTGACGGATCCGCCATGGTGCCGGTCAAGGTGAGGTAAACATTCATCGTGATATTTAATGTCAGATACCCTACCACTGATGCAAATACCGCGATTCCTTTTTCATGCTTCGCCATCCCATAGGAAACACCCATGGCAAACAGAATCGGAATATTGTCAAATATCATACTTGTAATTGTCTTCAGGCTTTTAATAACAGCCTGAAAGGTTCCATTCGCCAGTAACGGGAACTTATCCAGCATATAACTCTGGCACAGGGCATTACTAAGTCCCATCAGCATGCCAATGGGCGCCAGCAGGGCAATCGGCAGCAACAGGGACCGCCCGAATGTCTGGATTCCATCCTTAAACGTTCCAGAAGATTTTTTCTTACTCATACAACCGCCTCCAAATCATCACTTTTTATCAGAATCACTGCCCTGGCCAGGGATTAATTATACTATACAATAGCCCACATGGTCCTTCAAGGCTATATTTCCGACTGGTTTAAGTTCAAAAAATACCCCTTAAAATCAAGCGTTTGTGGTATACTGGAATCAGATACGACAGCATTTATGTACATGCCAAGGAGGAACATACCATGGGAATACATTTTAACGATCTGCAGACTGCATCCCTGATTCAGGAAAAGCATTCTATTACGCTGGCAGACTGTGCCCGCTCCCTTGGAAGAAGTGTCAGCAGCATCAAACGCAGCATTTCCGCAGCAAATGAATATCTTCCTCCAAACAAGGAGATTCTGATAGAAAATAACTGTGCCGTATTTCAGATGAGCTATCAGGCCTACATGGATTTTATACAGTCCCTGTCACTGGATGACTACATTCCATCACAGGATGAGCGGCTGGATATCATGGCCGTCTATGGGTTTTTAAATCCTGCCATCAACCTGTCGCGGCTCTACGATTCCCTCCATATCAGCATGTCTACCAAAAAAAAGGACAGCAGGGCTCTGTCTCAATGGCTGCGTGAACAAGGACTTATGACACAGGTCATCCCCAAAACTGGAATCTCCATAACAGGAAGCGAGATACGGTTCCGTATGTGCGTATGCAATATTCTGCACAACTATATCGAAGTAGACCAGGATTTCAACCTGACTCTGCGAAAAGCCAATAATCCATGGCAGTCCATGATTGCCGAATATTATATTGTGAAAGCACAGGAAGATATACGGCAAGCCAAATCACTTTTGCAGCATCTCACCGGAACCTTTCATTACAGGATATCCTACACCTCTGTAAAATTCCTGTATATTTACGTAAGCTGCTCCTATTTCCGGCTGAACGCGGGGCATCTCGTTGAAGTACCTGCCTCCCTGCCCGTAACGGTCACGGCTCACCACCTCCTGGAACATCCGCAGGAAGATGATTTCCTTGACCAGTTGATTTCCTCCCTGGATTTCACTACCCGTGTTCTGCCCCCTGACGATGAACAGCTTCTGTCAATTTCCCTCGAAATGATAAGGCGAGTACAGGAACAAATCCTTACATGGATCAGTGATGACCACAATGTTCCTGAGGATGTATTCGCCTACCTCCATAAATGTATCATTCGAAACGCATATCATTTCTCGTTTTATGACAATAAACTGGAAGAAACACGGCAGCAATACAATAATCTCTATGACGTGGTACGCAAAGCGTCCATACCCTTTGAACAATCCTACGGTATAACGCTCAGCCACTTTCAGACTTCAACTCTGACCCTTATCTTCCGGAAATACATCAATCGGAATAAGCTTCGGGGCCGCAATCAAAAGCGCCTGGTCATCGTAACCAATTCATCTGTGGAGAAAGTAGGTTTCTTCATGGAAAAGCTAAAGCTCCAGGTAGATGTGCTGCTGGCCGGCATCATTAATATTAATGAAATATATCTGGTTGAACAAATGGAATATGATTATCTCATCGTATTCTCCAACCGTATTGCCTCGATGCTGGCGGAACTGGACTACCCCTGCCTAAAGCTGCATTTTTATTTGACAAAAGACGATATTGAACTCCTTTTCAGTCTGGGCTTCTCTACTTCCAAGCGTAAGATAAAGACGGCATATTTTATTGAAGAAATCCAGAATATGGATAAAGAACAACTGAAACAATATCTGCTCCAGGAATATGATGACTTCTTTCTGGAGTAATTTTAGTAATCTGGCAGCAGTTCTGAGAGCGGGCTGATCTTGATAAAATGCTCTGGATCGGGACTGCTCCCCGCACCATTGGCAGAGATAACCATATTATTACATGTAATTTATCATCTAATAATACCTTTCTTTAATGCATAAAATATGCTCCCGCTTAAATAGACAAGCTTTATTATTTCGCTCATCTACTTAATAGGGAGCATACTGATTATCAGCATATGAATCAAAGTAACGGAGAATATCTTTTTATTCAAATCCCCTTATGATTTCCACTCCTTTGCCTTCTTTACCAGCCAATTACACCATTTGTCAAACCCTTCCCCTGTCTTTGCAGAAATAAACATCACTTCCGCATCAGGCGTCACATCAGCGCATATCATGGCTGCTGTTGCTGTTCAATGGCCTTTAAACAGGTATCCAGCGCAGATTCTCCCTCTGGAGAAAGGATATCAGGCATAGTCCCATACTCCTGGCTGCCGGAACCATCCGGCAACGCCCCGTACTCCGCTGCATACTGCACGATAAGACCGCTATTCGGAAGTATGATGGGCAGAGGGTCGCTTCCGATACCCTCCCCGCTTGTCCGGGTTCCCACCAGTGTCATAAAGCCGGTTGCCTTGGAAAACATGGCCGCGTATTCGGACGATGAAAAGACAGTATCGCTTACAAGAAGCCATAGTTTTCCTTTCAGCATTTTTTCTTTTCCGGAAGGTTCTGATGTGTACTCTATTTCATGAAACAGATCCATATCAGACAGGTCGTCCGGATTCATCTGGGGCAGTCCGGGTAATTCCGAAATAGGGCGGTAATCATTAAAATCCAGGAAAATCCCGTTATTTTCCCCGGCTTTTATCAGTTTATACCCGTTGCATTTCAAGGTAACTTCAATATTTGGGGATACAATCAGGTCATTAAAATAATTCATGGAGCCGCCCCCATTATCCGTAAAATCAAATATCACATTATCATAATCCTTCACGGTTTTATAAAAATCAAAAAGCTGTTTTTTATCCTCGCCGTAGGCATTACTGGGCAGAAGGGAGTCGATTTTTATGTAAGCAATACGTCCTTCTTCAATAATACGTGTCTGGACATTATCTGCCGCTGATTCTCTTCCTGTATCCTGGGCTGTTTTGGCGGCATTATAATAAGCCATCACTTTGTTATAGGCAGGATCTGTTATATTCTTCATTTTCCTATAGTTTTCCACAGATTTATCATTGTTGTATGCTGCGGAGAATTTCTGCATACGTTCCATATCCGGATAATCCTCGGCAAGTCTTTTGTAGCTACTGGCGGAATCTTCATACCAGTACGGATTATCAAGCATCAGGTGTCCAATCTGGTCATTGGTATTGATGAATGCATCCATCTGCTGATAAAAGGCAATATCGGTTCCTCCTTTGCTGATTTCTTTTCTTGCTGTCCTGTATTTTTCATTCAGGTCCACATTCCGCATTCTCTTAAGGACATGAAAATAGGGATAATTGTCCTTCAGGGTCTGATACAGGATATCCAGGTCCTCCAGTTTCTGTTCTGTGGTCAGGTTAACCCAGTTTCCTTTTTTCAGTTTCTGAATCTCTTGTCGCAACGATGGCTGCTGTTCTCCGGTATCTTCCACGGCAGTCTGCTCATTGCTGGCAGACACTGTGGTTGGATTGCTTATGATGACTGCCGCACATATCACATAGAATATAGCCTGTTTTAAATCTGTCTTTTTTTTCATCCTCTGTTCTCCTTTGACTTGTCCGGAATCACATAATTTACCAGCTCAGTATACCATACCTGTTCCTTCTGAGTAAAGTATGCAGTTAGGGCGTCATGCTTTGATTATTTTATTAAATGCAGTGGGTTCCTCAATCTAGAATACAGCGGAATAGGTAGTAATCAAACAGAGTGCGAATGTTTGGGGCGCAGAAGGAAATCATCAACAAAATGTTGCAGACCATCTGGTCCAACAGACAAGTCCAGGTAACATTAAATTCTACAGAAGCAAACAGAAATATAACCTAGTTATACCAGTAAGAGATGGTTGTCACCATAAATGAAGAACAAAACCAACGGTAAGCGTCACTGGTTATTACTGTTGCTTTTCTGTTTTAAGTCAATCCTATTTTTCGGACTGCTTCATACTTTAAATGTCGCCGCTTTTAATAAACAGAGGCCCGGAATTCAGCCAACGCAAAAAAATGCCTCCCAAACAGTAGCGATACCTGGGAAAATCTTTTTATGTCTATGTGAACAAATTTCAACCGATACTGCTTTTTTTGACGGGTGGTTAATCTATGTATATGCTGAATAATCCACAATGTTGTTTTTCTGAAATTATAAGGGGTGGAAGGAGGAGACTTTAGAGTGATTCTGGGAAAAACCGGGAAGAAAGCTTAAATTTTCATGTAAAATAAAAAAGCCCAATCGAAATTGAGTACGTTGAGGTAGTAGTGCATATAATATTGTAAAGCAACTTATTGATTTTTGCTTTACAATATGTTAAACTAATTATGAAAAAGGAGGTGGCATTTATGGCACAAACAATGGTTAATTTCCGTATGGACGAAGATTTAAAAAAAGGGATGGAACAGGCTTGTAAAGAAATGGGGCTTTCAATGACAACTGCTTTTACCATGTTCGCAGCCAAAGTTAGTCGTGAAAAAAGAATACCGTTCGAGGTTTCAGTTGACCCGTTCTATTCTGAAAGTAATATGAATTATTTGCGCTCTATTGTGGCTGATATAGAATCTGGGAAGGCTAAACTGGTAGAACACGATTTGATAGAGGATTGAGTGTATGAAATTACTTTGGGAAGAAAAAGCGTGGGAAGAATACTGCGAGTGGCAAAACGAGGATAAGAAAACACTCAAGCGAATTAATTCTATAATTAAAGATATACAAAGAGGAACCTTCGACGGTATTGGTAAGCCCGAACCACTTAAAGACAACCTTAGAGGCTGGTGGAGCAGACGAATTGACGAAACAAATAGAATTGTCTATTGTGAGAAAGAAAATGCGATTATTATTGCGTCTTGCAAGGGACATTATAATGATTAACAAAAAATTTTGCAGAAAAGTTAAAACAGAATCCACAGTCTCGTCAACCACCCATGACTAAAGCCATATCTTTACAAGCCAAAAACCCTGGAAGAATCATCTCCCAGGGCCAAGGCATCTATTTCTCACGCCCTGAAAAACACCCATTTTCAGGCCGCAAATCCACTCAATTTTCCCTCAAAAACCACTACATCTTGTGGTTTTATCTTTCATTTCTCTCCAAAACCACAATTTGGCATCTAAACTACCGTAGCTTAATGTGGTGCTGCGGTGGAATAGATGCCAATCCAGAAATACTGAGCCTACAATTCCACCAATGGTCGATTTCATATACTGTTACAATGTTTTCATCCTATGAAATCGCTGCATCATATCCTGCTAAAATCATTTTAGCCTTTCGTACAAAACCGCATATTGCATGGAACAATTATAGTAGTTCAGCAAAAATTCAATTTACTCTCCATCATCACATTCGATAAAATATAAAAACCAGCAAATTGCCAGTAGGTCCGCCGCCCCTCCCGGGGATAGGTTCTTACTTATAAACTGATGATCCAAATCTCTTATTATTGCCGCAGCCGGATATTTCTCCTTATTGAGAATTTCATTCAGCTGCTTTTTCACATCTATATACGTGGGATAATCAGATCTTGCAATGATATTCGTATCAACCGCTTCCGACAATAAGTAGAGAAGCGTAATGCTTCCCGCTTCATCCTTTGTATAGCCTTCTGCCAACGCCTTTTTTAATATTGGAAGACCTGTATTGAGAACGGTGGGAAATCCATCCGCCGCTTCTCCTCTGACACCCTTTATTCCATATTTCTTATAAAGCTGACATCCTGCTGTTGGCCGTTGCTGCTCTATATGGTTAAAAACAAACTCTGCATATGTCTTCGACAGGGCACCGCATTCCCCCAAAATCTGTTCTGCTGTAAGTTTTCCCCCGTTTCCTTTTAGCCTTCCAATCGCGCCGCAAATAATGCCTATTGAGAAAATAGCTCCTTTATGGGTATTCACATTTTGGGTTTCATTGAACATTGCACTTTCAGCATTCATTCCTTCATACTGCAATTTCCGAAATGTTTTCTCAGGTGTTTCCATCGCGGTTTCAATGCCGATTCGGAGCATTGATTTGAAATGCGGAATAAGAGCTACCGAACTATCGACAAAGGAATAAAAATCCATGTCATGATGCGAGCCGTTATTAAAACGATCCACCAATCCTGGTTTTGGTGATACAGAAACTTCGTAAAGCAGCGCCTTCATTGCGAAACTCGCTATCTTTTCTATAAAATTATTAAAAAAGTATTCTTCCATCATCTGAAACGTTTTCTTCTGAAGTTCCTCTGCCGGATGGACTCTGCGGGAAGAGCACCGATGAACGGGACCACCGCAAATCAAACACCTGCGTTCACTCAACCCCACTACTCCCCGTTCCATCTTTATTCCGTCATGAGCCAAAACATCAATATCAAAAAGTCTTCCCAGCGGATGCGTGTCTTCTATTTCTGACATGATACATTTTATTTCTATATTATCGCAATCCACAACAATAAAAGCTTCATTTCCCGTAGCCTCATGTATCTTTTCAAAAAAAAGAACTGCAATACCTCTAACTCTTAACTGATTAAAAATGCATGTTACTCCTTCTTCGAAGGTTTTCTGAATCAAATCAGAATTTTTCACCGGCCCCGCAATATTCAAAGTAAAACAGATTACGTTTTTTTCATATTTCCGTATTAATTCCTGCTGGCGGAATGCTCTTGCTTCCCTCGCTGCCATCATGTCTGTAACCTGTACTTTTCTGATTTCCATCTTCACACCTCTTTATAATCAGTAGTGTATGACGTCCTGCGCCTTTTGTATTGCTTCCAATACCGGACGCGCCTCCTCTGAGTAAAGATATTCCCATGTTGTTTTCGGAACAAGAGGACAAACGCTTTCCAGCTGTCCATCGTGAATCCACTGTCTCACTTTGCTGGCGCTGATTACTTCCTCATTTATCTTTTTCCGCGGAATTTCTTCTGCTTTAATGCCCACCTTATTCAACTGTTCCAGCATTACACGATTGTACATAGATGTTACCATACTTTTCTTTTCTTCTCCCACAAATCGATTCGTAATGCCAAGTTCTCTGGCAATTATTTCAAATATTGCAATGTCCAGTTTTGCATGAGCCTCACATACAACCGCCTCTTCTTTAAGAAAATAACTGGGAAACGTTCCCTGTGAAATCATATACGGTCCGCTTGCATGACAAATCACATTTTTCAGATGCGCAGTTCCCTTTTTTACCAGGTCCTGTCGGACAGAAAATGGAAACATGCTGCAGTCTTCACTTACCACAAAAACATGAAGGATTTCACACTTTTTTGCCGCCTCCTCAACAAGAAACAGGTGCCCCATTGTAAATGGATTGGCGTTCATGACTACCGCTCCGACCTGCTTTCCCAAAGACTCAACATCATGACTCTCTCGTTTCAAACTGTTTAAATAATTGGGAAATCCATTTTTCCTGTTCTCCAAAAAGGTAATCATCCCATCTACATTTGCAATTTCATAAAACCCCAGATCCTGAAAGAAACGGGCCTCCCTCATTTTCGTATAAATAAACAGATGCGTATTTCCCCTGAATATCTGATACTCTGTCAGATGCCGGATCAACAGACTCAAAAGCCCTCTCCCTTGATAGCGATGATCCACCGCCATACAGCGGAGAGTATTTCCAAAGCAGCTTCCCGTGGCCACCGGATTTCCAATATCATCTAAGATGACACATGTATAATCCAGATTGCCATCCCTTTGAATTCCTTCCTGTTCCAGGAGCCGAGTCACTGCAAGATTCATTTTACTGTCTTTTTCAGAAATACCCTCCACCATATAATCCATTTCTATTTCACCTCTCGCACAACATCCATAATGGTTCCGTCGCGGCCCTCAATAATACCTACGATTCGTTCACCAAACTTAACCGGCTGCGGAGTGCCTACGATATCATACGCGATATCCCTTAATTCTTCAATTGTCCTCAGAGGAACACAATCGGCATTCTTTAACGCCTCCAACAAATCCTGTCTGGCCGGATTGACTGCCACTCCATAATCGGTTACTACCACATCAATACTTTCTCCCGGGGTTGTCACTGTTGTCACATCCGTACAGATTGCAGGAATCCTTCCCTGAAGGAGCGGACATATCACGATCGTACATTTTGCGCCCTGGGCGGCATCAGGATGTCCCCCCTGGGCGCCTGTAATGATTCCATCTGAACCAACTACCACATTACAGTTGAAATGTGTGTCAACTTCCAATGCCGCCAATACCACATAGTCCAATTTGTTAACGAAAGAGCCTTTGTTAAAGGGATTGGCGTAAGCGCCTGCACTGATTCTGTGATGATTCGGATGTTTTACGGAATTAACGGCAAACAAGTCAAAGTCCTGCGTATCAAGTAATTTTCCTACAAGACCTTTATCCAGCATATCGACCATTCCTTTGCTCATCCCGCCCACAGCAAATCCCATCTTAATCCCACGTTCCTCCATAATCTTGGCAAGCAATGCAGCAGAAGCAATGGACGCTCCTCCAACTCCGGTCTGATAAGAAAATCCTTCTTTAAAATATGGCGTATTAATTACGACCTGGGTGCAGTAATCTGCCATCATAAGTTTTCTGGTATCTGTTGTTGGCTTTGCCGCCCCTGTCGCAATCTTTTCCGGAATGCCTATTGCATCCACCACACACACATAATCCACCCTTGTCATGGCAACATCCGCCGGAAAATTGGGGAAGGGAACAAGACAGTCCGTAACCGCAACCACTTTATTTGCATGCTGTCCGTCAACAAAGGAATATGATAACACACCGCAGTCGCTCTTTCCTCCAATGCCTTTGCAGTTACCGTAATCATCACATGTCGGCGCTCCGATAAATGATATATCTATGATTGTCTCCCCACTCTGGATTGCCCGCACACGGCCTCCGTGCGAACGCATGATTGCAGGCTTTTTCAGCTTTCCATGTGAGATGGCCTCTCCGATTTTTCCTCTGACTCCTGATGATTCGATTCCTGTAATTGTCCCATCCTCGATATATTCCAGTAATGGATCATGTGCTTTTCCAAGAGAGCTTGCACAAATTGTTACATCCTTGATCCCCATATCATGGACTTCCTTCATAACCATGTTGACTACGAGATCTCCTTCTCTGAAATGATGATGAAATCCAAGTGTCATACCATCATGAGCCCCGCATTTTTCAAGCGCTTCCCGAATGGAAGATACCATTTTACTTGTATTGTGATCCATGACAGGTTTTACAATCGGTCCCTGTTTTCTGTACTCAACACCTTCTTTATAGTTATTTCCCTGAAACGGTTCCTTTCCCGTCAATTTGAGAATTTCATCCGGAATTTCACGTCCTACTGCATTTAACATCTCAAAATTCCTCCTTCAAAACTCCTGACGCTTTTGCCAGTTCAATGGTCCGCTTTGCTCCGTCATAAAAGGCAATATCTATCATTTTTCCATCCACTGTAAAAACACCGATTCCCAGCTTCTTTTTTTCTTCTATTTCTTTTACTACTTTCTGTGAAAAAACAATCTCCTTTTGTGTCGGTGTATATATTTCATGAACCGGAGCAATCTGCCGCGGGTTAATGATGGATTTTCCGTCAAATCCCATCAAATGGATTGTTTCTACATCCTTTTTGAAACCTTCCATATCGTCCAGATCGGTATACACAGTATCAAAACATTGTACACCTGCGGCCCGGGCTGCTATAATCATGTGCTGCCTTGCTCCCATAAGTTCCACCCCGGTACCTGTAATTCTTGTCTGAAGATCTTTTGTGTAATCTCCTCCGGAAAGAGCAATTCCAAATAGACGTTCGGAAGCATTGCAGATATCCAGCGCGTTTAACACACCTTTTGCCGATTCTAAAGCCGCCATAATCAAAACTTTCCCTCGCTCGATTCCAAATTCGTTTTCTGCCTCTTCCACCGCCTTTTCTACCCGTCTCACATCCTCTGCAGTCTCTGTTTTCGGAATGCGGATACCATCTGCCCCCCCGGCTACCGCACACCGGATATCCTCTTTCCAGAGCTCTGAATCAAGACCATTGATTCTTACGATACACTCGATGCCCCTGTAATTAATCTCCCGCAGGGCATGGTACAAAGAAAAACGGGCTGCGTCTTTTTCTTTTTCCGCCACAGCATCCTCAAGGTCAAGCATGATACTGTCCGGCTTATAAATATATGGATCCTTAATCAGTCCTGGTTTCTGCGCGTTTAAAAACATCATTGTTCTTCTGAGTCTTTTTTTATTTGGATTCATTATCGAACCGCACCTCCCCATGGCACATCTGTTTTCTGTCCGGCGCTTCTGTACACAGCGCACTCCACACGTGCCTTAATTGTACAATCTAATGCTCCTTTGTCCACAATACTGATAAATACATCTTTCACATCCAGGCGCTCCAACGTCTCCCTGACCACTTTCTGTATCTGCTCTCCGAACTGATTCATAACCACACTTTCAAGCTCCAATTCCACGCTGCCGTTACCCGGTTCAACCGTCACCATACAATCGCTGGACTCGAGCGTTCCGGCAATTGCCGCTTTGTCAATCTTCATATTTTCACCTTCTTTTTAACTTTAATAAAACAACCCGCCAAGATTAAACACACCAAGCGAAGAAAGAATTACATTTAAAAGTACATTTCCTACCGAGAGAAGGAACAGCGTCCGGAACATCTTGTTCAGTTCAGCCGTACTGGTTTCTCTTGCCGCAGAATAAGATGACATAATAATTGCACCTCCGGTAGATAAGGGGCTGATTGCCGCTGCAAATGATGTAGCTGTTATTGCTGAAATCAGTTCCACGTAATTGACGCCGCTTCCAAACTTTTCGCACACCTCTGCCGCAATTGGATATAAAGTCGGCATAACAACCCCCGTTGTAGAACTGACCCAGGACAAGATTCCCGAGGTGGCCGCCAGTATCGGAACCGCTGTCTTTTCAATCATAAAGCCTGTCAGGAAATCGGAAACCAAGGTAATACCGCCCAGTGTATCAATCACATTAATCAGGACACCAACTCCACATATAAACACAAGCGTCCCCCACGGAATTCCTTTTATTGCTTTCTTTTCATCAACAACACCAAGAAGAACTAAAACAGCAGCTGTGGCAAATGCAAACAAACCTGTGTCAAGCTTAAATCCGATACAGCATACAACCATTACAACGATTGCCGCAATCGTAAGCAGCTGATCCCGATTAAACTTTGGAATGTCTGAAAGCTTCAGCGGATTGTCCGCTTTTACTTTATAACCTTTATACAGTATGTATACAACAAGTGTAAACAAGAACCCTGAAAGCAGTGTTGACAAAAACAGATGAAGGCCAAATCCACTGTAACCCAGAGGCTCCGAAAGATTTTTAGCTAAAACACCCGTCAGAGAAAGAACCGATGCACATCCGGCATTCGCCCCCAGTTTTGCATAAAGAGACGTTGCCATAGGATTGATATCCATTTCAAAGGCCAGATACATAGCAAATGTTGTCATCAAAATGCCTGCCGCAATATGCCCCGGACCGATTGCTGAAATGAATGCCGACAAAAAAAACATCAGAATCGGAATAAGGATTGTCCGTTTTCCTACAAGTGCAACCACCTTCTTAGAAAACAGATCCAATGTTCCATTATTGGATGCCATACCAAACAGGAACGTAACACCCACCAAAGTCACAAACATGGAACTGCTGAATCCTCCCACAATCTCTTTTGCCGACATGCCTCCAAATGTTCCGAGCGCAAATGCAACACCAATAGAAAGGAATCCCAGATTTACTTTTCTTATAAAACCTATTGCCACTACCACTACAAGCACAATAAGCGAAATAATTGAAAGACTCATAATATTTCCTCCACACATTTTAAATAGCGATTCTTGTTCCGGCTAAAACCGTACTCTTGCTACCCCTTCCATAATCAGATTCGCAGTGCGAAATCCAAACGTATCTTTGATTTCAGGAATCTTATTATGCTGCTGAAAGTCAACCCCGCATTCTAATATACCACCGGGATGTCCAATTCGTATATACTGCGTATCCATATGTTCTGAACACACCTGATTCACTATGCTGCCGGGAACCACTGCCGCTGCTGCAGTACACATGGCACCCGTCATGGCATAGCTGGGATGTGCTTTCTGCATAGACATCATTCTGGAGACCAAATCAATACTTTCCTGTGTCACAGTCTCTCCATCCATGGTCTTATACTCTTTGGGCTGAGCTACAAATGCCATTTTGGGAATTCCAGGAGTCTCCCAGGCGGATTTCTGGTAATCGTCAATCAATCCCAGCTTCACTGCCGCAAGTCCCCGAATCTTTTCCAATAAAGCAAGTACTTCATCATCTGCATTCACAGCATCCGGAAGTTCCTTTCCCGTAAGTCCTATGTCCTCCGCCTTCACAAACACAAGAGGGTTTGCCGCATCAATAATGGAAACTTCTACATTTCCCAGTCCCGGAACTTCCAGTACATCAACTGCATTTCCTGTGGGCAGCAATCCATTTCCCAATGTTCCCGCCGGATTTACAAATTTGAGTTTTACCGGTGAAGCCTTACCCGGCACTCCTGCTATACTAAAATCGCCCTCATATACCACATTTCCATCTGAGGTCTTGATATCAGCAACAATCAGCTTATCCGTATTCGTATTATATATTCTGACTGATGTTTTATCATTTTGTACTTTAATCAAGCCTTTTTCAATGGCAAACGGTCCAACACCCGATGAAATATTACCGCAATTTCCTTTGTAGCTTACGATTGGTTTATCCACAGATACCTGTGCAAATGTATAATTTACATCTGCGTCAGGTCTGGGAGAAGGACTTACAATGGCCACCTTACTCGTCACGGACTGTCCGCCGCCCAGTCCGTCTATCTGGTTCTTATCCGGACTTCCCATCATTCTGAGCAGTACATCATCCCACTTTTCGCGATCATCCGGAAGATCACTCTCCAAAATGTAAACCCCTTTGCTTGTTCCGCCCCGCATAATAGTTACCGGAACATGGAATAGCCCTGTTTCTTTATTTAACATCAGATTCCCTCCTGCTGTTACTGAACAGAATTATGTTTGCGATTGTAATTTATCAAAGAACCACAGCGGATAATTTCTTTTTCTTCCTCTGTCAGCGGCTCAATTGCCAGTGATAATTTTCTTGTTTTATCGCCAATAATAAATGCCGTGATTTTCTTCATGTCGGTGTTAAGCGCTTTTTTAATATCAGGTACAAATATATAATCATCCTCTGAAAAATCGGCAGGACCATTCAAAATAAAGGGTACCATTCCCCAATTAATCAAATTCGAGCGATATCGCTTTGTCGCATATTCTACTGAGATATTCGCTCCGCCAAGAAGCACTCTCTGGCAGGATGCCGCCTGTTCACGTGCTGAACCGTCTCCCGGCTTTACCGCATATATTGTACTTGAAAGATCAATTGACTCATCCTCTACTTTTTCATATCCCGGGATCGTATGTATTTTATCAAGAATTTCTCTGATTTCTTCAGGACAATTCCCTTCTTTTCTTGCCTTTTCATTATTCATCACCGCTTTTGCTTTCCCTACATACTCCGGCACCCGTCTGCTTAATGTAAACTCAGCCAGCCCCATAGGATTGGATCGGAATGAACCGGTTTCTCCGGACGGGATAAGTTCATCCGTTGTTGTTACAGGATCCGTGATATACGCGCATACCTTTAGAAGCATATTCTCATTCAACTCCGGAAGCTCGGGCCAGGCCTTAATATTGGGACCACAGATAAGTTCCTCTTCCGGATTGCCCTTTCCAAACCCCTGATAAACTCTGTTTGCATATACTTTGGAATCATAATGATACTCAGGACACTCATAAACATATCCCAATTCATCCGCCGCTGTGATTCTTCCCCGGTTGGCTGAAGTTGCCGCAACAGAACGCGCATCCATCAAGGCTACACTTGCAATCTGTCCATTACCCGGCTTAGATCCCTCACGATTGGGGAAGTTTCTTGTCGTATGTCTAACCGCAAACTGTCCATGCGCCGGTGTATCTCCCGCACCAAAACACGGCCCGCAAAATGCAGTGCGAATTGTCGCTCCGGCAGCAGCCAATGTCTCAATTGCTCCTTTCTTTAAGAGATCCATCATAACTGCCTGAGAGCTTGGATAGACACTCAAATTAAACGCATCATTCCCTGTGGATTTATTTTCCAGCAGATAAGCAGCCTCCATAATGTTCGAATACGTTCCTCCAGAACAGCCTGCAATTGTTCCTTGATCTGCATACAAAGCTCCATCATGGATTTTCCCTCTAAGGTTCAACTGCAAATCCGGATTTTTAATTAATTTTTTCGCATTTTCTTCCACTTCGTGAAGAATGTCATCCAGATTTTCATTTAATACACGAATTTCATATCCATTTGAAGGATGGAACGGCAATGCAATCATGCTGTGTATGGCAGACAGATCGATGTAAATGCATCCTTCATAGTATGCAATCTTTTGGGGCTCAAGTTTTTTATACTCGCTGCCTCTTCCATGAGCAGCCAAATACTTTTTCGTATCTTCATCGGTTCTCCAGATTGAGGAAAGACAGGTAGTTTCCGTAGTCATTACGTCAATACCATTTCTGTAATCCGTACTCATTGACGAAACACCCGGTCCAACAAATTCCATCACCTTATTCTTCACATATCCATTCTTAAAAACTGCTGTAACAATCGCAATCGCAATATCCTGCGGGCCGACTCCCGGGTTGGGCTTTCCGTCTAAATATACAGCAATGACTTCCGGATACTTTATATCCCATGTCTCTTCCAAAATCTGCTTTACCAGTTCCCCTCCGCCTTCTCCAACAGCCATCGTTCCAAGCGCTCCATAACGTGTATGTGAATCAGAGCCGAGAATCATCTTGCCACATCCCGCTTCCGTCTCCCGCATATATTGATGAATCACACCCATATGCGGCGGAAGGTAAATTCCGCCATATTTTTTTGCGGCAGTTAATCCAAACACATGATCATCTTCATTAATCGTACCTCCCACTGCACACAAACTGTTATGGCAGCAAGTCAAAACATAAGGAACCGGAAACCGCTCCATCCCTGATGCACGCGCTGTCTGGATAATCCCCACATAAGTCAGATCATGGCTGGTAATTGCATCAAACCGAATCTTCAAATTCTCTTTATTTGTTCCGGTGTTGTGCTCCTGCAGGATACCATAGGAAATTGTACCTTCTTTATACTGTTCCTTTTTTTCCAAAAAATCGCTTCCGGCATCATTTTCTTCAACAATCGTTTCACCCTCCAGAAGGAACACACCCGAATCATATAATTTCATTCTTCTCTATCCTTTCACTGATAATGGATTCAGACTGGCCAGACCTGTTTTCTATATCCATATTGTATATCTCTAAATACAATGTGTAAAATTCATATTTTTTATTTATTTCATTCATTAAAGCTATGTTTATATCTATTTTTCACATGATTAAACTCGATTTTTTGTTGATTTTTTCTAATTTCCTTCTGATATTCACTTAATATCCTAATTTACTAAATATACATATTTTTCATAAAAACTATAGTTTGTAACTATTTCTTGTCAACACAAAATAAAACGATTATAATCAATATATCGTTAAACGTTTTATATTTATCTACATATTAATAAATTTACAGAAAGGAATTCTTTCATGGACTTTCGAGAACTGAATTATGTCCTTGCAATTGAAAAATATCATAACATTACCAAAGCTGCGGAATCTCTTTATGTGAGTCAGCCGACATTAAGTAAATTTCTTGCAAACCTGGAACACGACCTTGGCCAAAAACTTTTTAGAAAACTTGGAAATAAGTACATCCTGACTTTTGCCGGACAAAAATACGTAGATACGGCAAGAGAAATCCTTCTTTTGAAATCGAATTTGGACATCGAGCTTGCCGACATCCTGAAAAAAGATGTAGGTGTTCTCAACGTAGCTTTTCCACGCATGCGGTGCACCTACATGCTTCCGGCTACATTACCTGTATTTCAGGCTGAACACCCCAATATTAAAATAAATGTCTTTGAGGGAAGTTCTGACGAAAATGACAAACTTTTATTAGAAGGAAAAGCTGAAATCGCATTTTACAGCAAGCCGGAAACGCTGAATCCATTAATTGATTATGACACCATACGTAAAGAAGAAATGCTCATCTGTCTCTGCAAAGATCATCCGCTCGGCAGGTATGCACAGCCCAATCCCTCCAGCAGGTATCCACGATTAGATCCGAAATTATTGAAAAACGAATTGATTCTCCAACTGATGCCTGAACAGAGAACACGACAGATTACCAGCCGATATTTCAGCAACATAGGTCTAAACTTTGAAAATGTCATGACAACCAGCAGTCTGCCTGCAATCATGGAACTGGTTTCCGTTGGCTATGGAGCCTCATTTATATTCGAGACCCATCTCATGCACCATCATTTTACCAAATCCATTGACTGCTACAGTTTCGGTGAACCCCAAACCTTATCTGACTTTGTTGTAGCTTCCAGACACGGAAGCTATCTTCCCTCCTATGCTCACGATTTTATTAAGATTGCTCGAGATCTTTTTAATAATAACAATTTATAAATACTCCGAATTATACTCTAGTGCCACATCCAGCCAGAAACGATACTGCCAGTGCTGAATATTTTGTCAGCCTGCAAGGCGGAGGAAGGAAGCGGAGTGGTTCCTCCGCTGACTGACGACAACGCGGCAGATGGCAAAATAGGCAGTGCTGGCAGTATCATTTCTGGCCGGATGGGGCACTAGCTGCAAACTGGGTTTCAAGCGGATTCGGGAATCTGCTGGCTGGCCTTGATATGCCGCATATCAGGTTTCATGACCAGCCTTAGCAACTACCTTTTTGGAGATTGCCTTGACCACGAGTCTTATTCTAAGATGCGCGTCTATCTCTGTCATTGATATTTTCATGGCTCCCAGGGCGTAATCATTTATCCACCCTCTTGGCACTTGATTCGCTTTTTACTGCTATCGCGCAGCCATTGGCATATCTCGTGAAACGGAGTCCTCTTGCTTCAAGTTCTTTGTCCTGTTCTTTCAGCATAATGGTTGACAACAGGGAGAGGTGGATAGATCTGTCCTACGGTAACTTACCTTAATAGGGTCAGTTATCGTAATTAGGGACTGCAATTTAACTGGTGGTTAATAATCCTCATCCAAACATTACCTTATATTGACCCCAGATATATAAAAATCCCTGGGAGACTCATCTCCCAGGGCCAAGGTTTCTTAACGTGGTGCTGCAGCGGAATAGATGTCTGCATCTACATTATTTTATTGATACATTGGAATACTATCTATCCCTTAACTATCCACTCACCTGAACGGTTATTTCCCCTTCTTACAATATATCTGATAACAATATATCTCTTATCCTGCAATTCTGCAATTCTGCAATCATCCGTTTTACAGTGCGCAATGAAACTCCTAACTCCTTTTGTAATTCCTTTTGTGTGACTCTTGCATTCTGCTTCATAATGGTCAACACTCTTTCTTCAGGAGACGTTACCTTAATTCCAATAATGGTGTCAGAATTAGTGCCAATGGTGTCAGCTTGGATTAATGACGGCTGACTGTACATATTTATACGGAAATCCCCGTCAAAATCGATTAGCTCTGGTTCTGGAAGAAAATGAGCATTGATGTCCTGCAAATCTTCTGGCTCGCTGCTTTCCATATAGCACGGGATATTCAGATTGTACTCATTGGTAACATTGACTTCCTCATCAGGCACAAATCGGGCATACTTGGGATTCGACTCATCCATGGCGAGGAAAGTGGTCACGATTTTATGAATATCCTGTTCCCGCAGGCCATTCTTGTTGCCGTCCTTTACATAGCCTTTGCTGGCGTCTCATAAAAATACCGGTGCGCTCTGCGGTATCTTCCTTTTCCAGCACCAGGATGCAGTCAGGAATCCCCGTTCCATAGAACAGGTTAGCAGGCAGACCGATAATGCCCTTGATATAGCCCCGATTAATGTTCTTTTTGCGAATGTCTGCCTCGGCATTACCGCGGAACAGCACACCATGAGGTAGAATGATCGCAGCTTTGCCGTTGGACTTCAAAGATTTCAGAACGTCTAGCAGCCAGGCATAGTCACCATTTTTCTCCGGCGGCACGCCCAGCACCGTTTCGCTGTATCGGCTGTACACATCAGGAATGGTAATGCCATCCATCCAAGATTTATCCGAAAACGGTGGATTAACCACGATATAATTAAAGGTATTTGACAAAGGTATAAAGCGAAGTTAGAAAAAATCAAAGTTTCCAATGTATCACGACTTGCTGACTTGTGGCCCGCACTTGTGAAACAAGCGTGTCAAGCACCCGGCGCTTGTCGTCGAAGTCAACAGACTCCCAGTCCCGCAGATAGCCGGATATGCTTTCAACCTGAGAGGACGAAACGGAATTTGCGGTAAGGTCGGCTACCAGTTTCGCCTGGACTTGCCGTTGTCCGTCCAGTTCCTCGATCCGGCTGTTTGCGTATTGTAGCAAGGTGGGATTTGCGCCGGAAAGCGTATCAAGCAGTTTTTCAATCTCGCTTTCAGTTTTGGCAAGAGCGGCGCGGGCGGCGGTCAGTTTCGGATTGTAGCTTGCAGTTTTGCCGCCTTTCAGCGTTTGGAACGCCCGCATTTTCTTAACCATTTCCTCATACACGGCATATTCAAGCACCTGTTTTGTCAGAGTGCCCGCACCTTGACAGCCGCCGTTTTCCGAGCGTTGTTTACAATGCAGGTATGTAGTGCCGTTAGTCGCGTTCTGGCTAGTGAGGGCGTACCCGCAGCAGCCGCACTTGATTTTCCCGGCCAGCCATGTATTATGGCATTTGCGCCCGTTCTGAAATGAGGTATTCTGCGACAGCTTGCGCTGGACGGCCAGCCAGAGCCCCGACGGGATGCGGCCCTTGTGGGGCGCTATGACGAGGATCGGCTCCTCACCCTCCCGGCCCTGATAGAGATAGCACCCATAATCACCCGTGAACAGTTCCGGCGGGCTTTCGATTTTCACGCCCTGGGCCTTGAAGTATTCGTAAATATCCATATCGGCCTGGACGTAAACCGGGTTGCGTAAGAGCTGGCCCAAAAATCCGCGTTTGAGCGTTTTTCCATACACCAGAATACCCTGCGTGGTGAAGTACCGGGTAATATCGCCGTATGAGGTTTCCGGCTCCGCGTACATTTCAAACATCATCTCGACGTAATCCATTTCCGCGTTTTCCACCAGCTTTTTTGTTTTAATCCCGTCCATGACGATGGGCTCCAGATCAAAACCGTAAGCCGCCCGGCCCCGCATATAGTAGCCTTTGGCACACCGGGAATAGAAAGCGTCCGTTACACGCATCTGGATGCTTTCGCGTTCAAGCTGCGCGAACACAATACAGATGTTGAGCATCGCCCGGCCCATTGGGGTTGAGGTATCAAACTTTTCCGTGCAGGAGACAAACTCCACATTGTACTGCTTGAATATTTCCATGAGCTTTGCGAAATCCACAATGGAGCGGCTGATCCTGTCCAGCTTGTAAACGACTACCCGCTTAATCAGCCCGGCCTTAATGTCCGCTAAAAGCCGCTGGAAGTCGGGGCGGTCAATGTTTTTGCCCGAATATCCTTTGTCTTTATATTCCTTGCCCTCACCGCCTTTTAATTCATACCGGCAAAACTCGAATTGACTTTCAATGCTGATACTATCCTTTTTGTCGATGGATTGTCTGCCGTAAATCGCGTCTATTCTATTATCCATAATTAGCTCCCTTTCCGTTGGAACAGGAGCCAACCTACAAGTATATTATACCTCTGCCGGCCCCTATGGGCAAGGATGCCTCCGCAAAAGGGAACGGGCGACTTCTGGACAAAATGTCCAGAGGTCGCCCGTTCTGTGTCAGGGGAGAGAAAATATCCCTCTATCTATCAACCGCACTTTAGGGCCAAAAGTGAACCCCAAAATTATAAATATTTTATAAACTTTCATCCGGTGGAACTTCTGGACAAAATGTCCAGAAGTGTTGGTGCTGTAATAATACCACGAATAGACGCGCTTGTTATTCCTTTTTGCGTTTGGGGTCATTGAAACGATAACCCACGCCCCGGACGTTTTCAATGCACTCCCCGCCGTCCAGCTTTTGACGCAGGCGGCTTACGCTGATGGGGATGGCGTTGGTTTCGTTGCCGGAAAAATCATCGCCCCACACATAGTAACGCAGTTGTTCATGCGTCAGTACCCTCCCTGCCTGAGAGGACAGCAGATAGAGCAGATCAAACTCCCGGCGGGTCAAATCCAATTCCCGCCCATTGTAGACCACGCGGCGGGTGAGGGGATCGAGCATCAAATTCTCAGTTGTGACGATGGTATAGCACCGTTGGCCGGGCAGGGGCGGGGCGGCGGCGTTGTAGCGCCGGAGCAGGGACTGGGCACGGAGCAGGCACTCCCGTAATTCCAGGGGCTTTTCCATGAAATCGTCTGCTCCCATGTAAAAGGCCCGTTCCCGTCGTTCAATGCCGCCCTGGGAGGACAGCACCAGGATTGGCATATTCTTCGTATGCCGCATAAACCGGAGCAGTTGGAGCCCGTCCGTTTCCGACAGGGAGATGTCCAGGATCACAAGCTCGTAGTTATGGTGATGTAGGCGCTCAATGCCGTCTATCACAGACAGGGTATAATAAGCGCCGATGCCATATTCAGTCAAGACGTACTTGATGGCTTTGCAGTTTTTCAAGTCGCTATCAATAATCAAAACTCTCTGCTCCGCGTTCATAGCGCAGACCTCCTTTCTGATTGCTGGCCCCGTCACTTCTGGACAAAATGTCCAGAGGTGATGAATAGCGTGTTTATAAAATACTTCTGTGAAACTCGTTACGCCTTATCCCAATAATACGAACAAAATCAACTTGATAAAATGAGCCGCGCTGATGGCAGTAAGACCCATCGGCGCGGCTTCTTCCCGGTACGGCGAAGTCCCGGACAGCCATATAACCTCTGATTTATTTAACGCCGTTTGGGTATAGGTCTCTCATTTTGGTTTCCAGCTTTTCCTCTAGGCCATCTAAATCAATTTGCGGCTGTGTTGCAATCAGGTATTCTTGCGCTTTTTCATCCGATATGCTTTCGACACCCGTGATCTGGCCGGAAGCATCCCGGAGCACCACCAGGTTTGCGGTTCCGGCCTCATCCGTCCACAACGCAGAAGCCCCCTCATCCGCCGCCTGGTCCATGAAAAATCTTACCCGCTGTCCGTTGAAACTCAGCACCCCATCCTCTACGGAATAGGTGACGCCAAAGGGCTGATACGCCTCATATTTGTTCGCCCCCACCTGGATGCCTTCCTGAACCTTTGCAATATCCTGCTCTTTCGGGAAAGAACCGCCCAGTTCTTCCGCAAAGAAAGCGTCCTGGTATTCCTGGGCCTTTTGTACGGTAATGCTTTCCAATCCAGTAACTTGACCGGCTGCATTTCTGACCACCGATAGGTTCACATTCCCAGCCTCATCCAGATAGAACGCCTCGTCCGACCCCTCATCGGCAAACAGACGCACTGGCTGCCCGTGATAGAGCAGTTTTGAGCCATCCTCCGAAATTGTGATTCCAAAATCGGCGTATTTAGCATAAACATCGGGGTTGGGGAGGAACGCACCGGCAATCCAAGGAGTGACCTCGGTATATCCTTTGGTATTTTCGTGCGGGTTCTGTGTTGCCGCGTTCGCCGCGAAAGCGGCCCCTGTTCCCACGGTGAGCATCAATGCGACGCAAAGAATGACAAGCCCGGTTTTCTTTTTGCCCGTATCCATGATAGAAAATATTCTTGACTTCATACCTTTTTTACCTCCATAAAAATTAGTTGAAAAAGCTGTTGCAATACTCGATTTATATCGCACAACACCAATAATCGTTTCGCTGTAAGACAGACGTATATCCGCGCCCATATTGCGAACAACTTCCGCATCACAGGACAGTTCACATTGAATATCAATCGCTTTTACAATCAAATATATCAAAGGATTGAACCAATGAATAGCGGCGGCAATCAATACCAGGCTTTTATACCAAAGGTCTTTACGCTTAAAATGAACCAACTCATGCTTGAGGATGAATCGGAGCTCATCCAATGCAAAATCTTTGTTCGGCAGTATGATTTTGGGATGGATAAAGCCGATCAGCATAGGGCTTCCAACGCTACCACAACTCTGTAATCCTATCTTTCGGGATATGCCCATTTGGGCTTTCAGGTTTTCAAGAAGCGCCAGCGTCTGTTTGTCGGCGATGTCTTCTCCCCAGCGTGCCGCTAGTTTCAAAAAACGGTAATGCTTGACAAGATGATAGGCCAGAAACAAGAACATTCCGGCAAGCCATACTCCTGCTACAATTTGCCACCATTGGATATTGGGGACAGCAGAGGGGAGTGCATCGTTGCTGGGAACCATAACGGGAGCTGCATTTCCTAGTCGAAGCACCGGCAAAGCAGTATTGCCCGGCAGATCGACACGGACAATGGGATTGCCCAGTCTAGGCCGGAAGGGAATGATCAGCCCAATCACAAAGATCAGCCATGCGTAATAGCGGCCCGACACAGAATAGCGCTTTGCCAAAAGCGGCGTGGCCGCCATATACAAGAGTGCAAGCGCCGACATAGTGATGGAGCAAATTAGTAGCGTAATGATAAAGTTTTGCATTCTAATCCCTCCGTTCTTTTGCCCATTTCAGCAACTCGTCAATATCCTCATCCGTTAGGGCTTTATCATCATACAGGGTATTGATAAGGTTGAAAAGCGAGCTGTCATGATATTGCTTCATAAAGTTGCCGGTTTCAAATTTCAGATAATCCTCCTTGCTGACAAGTGGAAAATAGCTACGTTCCTTCCCATGCTTCTCAGATCGCAGGAACCCGCGTTCCACAAGCCGGAGCATTAGGGAAACGACCGTCTGTATCTTCCATTCCCTATCCTTTCCCAAATGTTCCATGATGATTGGCGTTGTAATAGGCGGTTCGTTGGCCCATACAACTTTCATAATCTCAAACTCCGCGTCCGGCAGTTTTTTTATCTTTTCCATGCCGTCACCTCCTCAACCCTTTTAAGACACTTGCCTTATATTTGTATAATACATCTGTCTTAAATAAAAATCAAGGGAAATTTACAAAAGGTTTTCAGCGGTTGAATACCATTTGTTTCGGGTCTAATAAAAGAGGGGAAAACTTATTTTTACACCGTTTTCCCAGGGATGCGCTACCGGCAAGCAAGGCAGGTGTGGCCACACCTGCGATTTTCGCGCCCACAAGGGGCCGCGAAAATGCCTGTTGGGGTTGCTCCCCAAACCCGCCACCTCTGGACAAAATGTCCAGAAGTGATGGCTGCGTCACAGGCGCTTTCGCGCCTGTTCCTTATCCCTGCCGGGGGCCGGAAAACACTCACCGGGGCTAGAGCTCCACCACCTGGGCCAGCCGTTTTAACAAATCGGAAAGGGGGCCCCACAAGTCCGCATAGTCTTGTTGCAGGGCCTTGATTTCCTCCGAGTACAAGCCGTAACTGTTGGCATGGATCGCTACCTGATTGAGATTGTTTGCACACCGCCTTTGCAGGGAAACGAGTTCCCGGACAGGGGATAAATCCACATGGAGTACATAGCCATTGAGCGCCATTTTTCGTATGTAGGCCCCCATATTTCGGATATTTGCCTCGGTCATGCGTTCCTGGATCAGCGCCCGTTCCTCCTCGGAAACCATAACGTGCAGATGGACAGCGCGGCGGCGCTTTCCCACTGTCTCGCCATCCGTACCCGGTTCATGGTGTAAAGTGTTTCTTTTCATAAAGTTCCTCCTCTTAAAATGTGGACAGTATCAGGGTAAAACCGGGGTGGGACGTAGAAACATACCTCCTCCCTCGGAATAGGCCCCATAGAGCCTTAAAACAAGCAGCTTTCCAGGGGCCTAATTGTCCACGCCTCAATCTTAAATGTTACGCTTTGAAGTCCAAAACCGGGGCAGACCATAGAAAGATACCTGCCCCCTCGAAACTGGGCTTGCAAAGCCTTGATACAAGCGGCTTTTCTAGGGCTAAAAGCTAACAGACCATCCCTCGGTTTCATGTGTGTTTCGTTTCCAAACGCTCCGATTTTTTAATTCGCGGGTTCAACCTTATCCCCCGCCCTTTTCCAATCATGGAAAAGGGGGCGGCTCTGGAGGATATATCCCCCGCCACGCCCCTGGTGGATAGCACAGCCAGAACCGTC
>OCAS01000121.1_pt1 | contig 82054 bp, 65 predicted proteins | sample 1550751 | NCBI WGS metagenome assembly OCAS01 (sample SAMEA2580301, study PRJEB22360) | human gut metagenome | biome: human gut; feature: human-associated habitat; material: faeces | place: Denmark | collected 2008/2010
GAATACGGCAGCGAAAAGACTATCCGAAACACATAAGGCGGACACTTTATGCCGAGCACATTAAAAGGGCAGAGTTTCCCACATCTGCCCTTTCCTTTCACATCTATCTATAATTACCTGACATTTCCCTGGGGCAATACCAACCACCGCCCTTCTGTCCCCTGTCATGATAAAAATAACTGCCGTTCCATCATCCGCCGTCTGGTGAGTCCCTCCAGTACCTTTCCTGCCGCTTTGTTCCATTTAGGAAATTCATCCGCAGCCCCTTTCACATCACCTGCGTGCAGACGCTTCAAAAGCGTACTGTTCCTGAGAGCGCCTGCCCCCAGATTATAGGCAAAGCTTACCAGGGCGTCAAACTGGTTTTGGGTTACGCTGCACTCCAGCACCTTATTTACAGCCTTCTCAAAGGCCCTTAGGTCCTCCCTCAAATATGCCTCTGCCTGTGCCTGGGTAATCTTCATCCCCATGGCCACGCCGGCCGTATGCCCATATCCAATGGTGGGGACCCCTGCCGCGCAGCGGTACGCCTCCAGACGGCAGCCCTCAAACTGTTTAATCAGGCAGATACCTGCATCCGATATCCTTCGTTCTCCCTGGGCATATCCCGCTTTACGATCTGCTTCTGAAGCGGTTCCTGCCTTTGTGACCGGAGGCTGCACTGCACCAGCCGTATATTCGCTGCCCTCGTACGCTGCCAGCGCAGGGTTTTTTCCTTCTGTTTTGCCAGGTGATGTATGTTCCGGCTCCCTGCCGTCTCCATTTTCCACCGATATTCCTCCCGTACTAATGGGTATCTCTGCGGATTCTTCTTCCGGAAAATGCAGTACGCCGTTTTTGTCCACCTGTACCATAAACCGTGTCCCAAGCTTTGCCATCTGTCCATCCCGGTTAAAGTAATACGGCTTTCCTTTGATAAGCTGAAGGCCCTTAACCATTGCAAAATCCGCCCCAAAATAATACCAATTATCTTTATAAAGATACCAGTTATTCCGCACCGCATGGCCGGAACCGTCGAACCAGAACCACTGGCCTTTGTCCTGATACCAGTCATTGGCCACATACCGTTCCGGTTCCAGATAAAAACGGACCCCTCCGTCTTCTTTGACCCATCCCGTGGGATGGACTGATGGAACCGCTGATTCACATACCTGCTCTGAATAGTCAATATCTTTAAGTTTCAGCACACTGACCCAGGGTGTATCCTGCGCCCTTGTCTCCACCGTACCGTAATTGATTCCCTTGGCCTCAATGCATGTTCCGTCTCCAATGTACACCCCGATATGCCCTGGCTTCCATAGAGCCCAGCCTGCCATTGATTCATTCAACGCTCCTATGGGCTGTATCTCGCGGGCAGTCTCCTTATAATTGGCGCTTCCCCTCAATATACCGGTGCACCAGGTAATCAGGCCGGAACAATCTGTACAGTGCTTTCCCATAAAACTCCTGGCCTTAGTTATGTACTGGGGTGTATAGACCTTTGGGTTTTCCGCTGCCAGCTGTTTCAGCAGCGCTTCCGTCAGGACCTGCCCCTTCATGCCGAACACATATGGTGTGCCCAGCTTTCCCTTGCAGAATTCAACCAATTCCCTGCTTGTCTTGCTCATAATTTATTTTCTCCTCTCTGTTCATGAACCGGTATCTTCTGTCTCTATGCCGGTAAAATCCGTATAGTAAATATTCTGCCGTACGTCCATCAGCATGAAACCGTAGAAATATCCATCCCCGGATACAGGTACTGTCTCTAAAAGCATATCATCCGGTTCTTCTATATAAAATTCAGTTCCCATATAGTAGCTGTCCGTGTAGTACCTGTCCTCCATGATTTGGTCTGGATTATGACCCGTCTCTCCGTGAGAGCTCTTGGCAGTATTTCCGGTTTCATCTCTGATTTCATCTTTTGTTTCATAGCCGGCTTCATTTTTGGTCTCATCTTTGGCCCTATCTATGGTCTCATCTTTGGCCTCATCTTTGGCCTCATCTTTGGCCCCATTTTTGGCCCCATTTTTTGTCTCATCTTTTCCCCCATCTTTTGCCTCATTTTTTGCCTCATCTTTGGCCTCATCTTTGGCCCCATCTTTGGCCTCATCTTTTGCCCCATCTTTTGCCCCATCAACTGGTTCCTCCTCCACGTCCTCCATATGCTCAACCAGATAAAGCGGAGTCACCCGATCCCCCTCCTTTAACTCATAAATCTGCTTTGCGGCCTCGGAGGTCTGCCCTGCGGGTGTCACGGAAAGAATCTGCCCATCTTCATGCTCCTCGTCAAACCCTATACGCATCGTGCACAGCTCCCCATTATAGAGCACCGGGGCCATATATTCCGTGTATGCATCCAGATTCATGGTTTCAATCAGGCAAAGTACCTGCCCCTTCATTCCCATATAGCTGTTCTCCGGAGCTGCCCGCAGGGTACCGTCCACGCCAATATCCACATCACTGTCTGTGCAGAGAAGGTAGTAGTTCCCGTCATCCCCCACAGGACAGAATACAGCCAAATACGCTCCTGTCACGTCGGAAACATCCTCGGGGGCTATGCTGATTTCCACGGTGCCGTCCTTATGTGCATTTATGTTCCCCCATTCCACGCCGCTTTCCCGGGCCAGATACGCCGCATATCCGTCCGTCAGCTGCCTGTAGGCACTGCAGAATCCTGTGGTATCATACGTTTCAAGATCCTCGCTCAGATAGGGGTTGGAACCGCTTGGCAGGTATATAGTAAGACCGCTTGGATTCCCGGGATAGCCTTTGGCCCACTGGTCCGTCACAAGCTTCCCCATCCCCTCCTTCAATGTCTGAAGGGCGCTTTCATCCGGATATACGCTCTGGCAGGCATCCAGGAATTCCAGTACATCCACCAGCTCCGGAGAACCTCCCGCCTGTCTGCTGCCAAATGCCAGCATTTTCATTCTGTCCTTTCCCAGCTCCCTGTACAGCTCTTCCCGCAGTTCCTGGGGTATCCCGTCCACATATTGGTGAAATACCTCATGAAACGCCGGATATTCCTTCATATCCATAAGGCTCATGGCAACAGGCGCAGTACCTGAGGCATAGTAGGCATCATAGGCATCCACCATAGACCGGCCCACTGCTTCTCCCCATTCCATATCAGACGGCAGACTGTCTCCCAGAGCCGTCATCCAGCTGTAATCATATCCATCCTGAGGTTCCAACTCCGGAGATGCAATGACATAGCCGGCCCTTCCCTCCATGCAGTCAGCAATCTCCACGCTTCCCATAAGGCAGGCGTCAAATGCCACAAAGTCAAACTCTTTGTCTGCCATAACAGAATGGTCCAGAGCCTCTCTTATCTCCTCTAACGAGAGCCCATCCCCGTCAAAATGACTGTCGCTTCCATATCCACCCACCGGACCTCCTCCATGATTCCACAGTATCAACCCATAATGGTTGGCCGGATAAGACTGGACACCGTAATTGACAAAATCCGTCAGTGTATCCGCATCCCCCATGTTCCTGATTTCCATGGGTTCCATGGAGGATATCCCATCCTCTGTCAGAGAAAATCTGGCATAGGGTACACCATCCATTTCATCCAGCTCCCACCGGGTGGATCCGCCTGCCTCAACCACCACATGAAGAGAGGGGAAATTTTCCTCCTGTCCCGCCGTCCTCAGGGCATCCATCATTTCCCTGAGGTCCGCTGTGGCTGCTCCGTAATCCCCTTCCAGGTCGCTTCCGTTCATATAAACCATGATTGTACTGTCCGCCGCCTCTGCGGCCTCTGTATACTCCTTTACCTGTATGCCCTGACGCTCAGAGCCGCTCACCGTGTAGAGAGCCGCACCTGCCAGCAGGGCGCTGAGGGCCGCCGCGATTCGCGGCGCAGTGACCCTCTTTCTTTTTTCATCCATCTGCCAATCTCCTTTTCATTATCTGTCCAAAATCATTTTTCTGCTTCGTGTTTTAACGACTCGCATCTTACCTGTTCACAGCCTACAGCCTGCTGTCATACCTGCCCTTGCGGCTCCTGTTCCTCATTACGCGCACATTTTCAGAAGCCCGGGCCCCAAATTCCTGCCTGGCCTCGTCCATATACTGGTGAATCAATCCTTCCCGGGAAAGATTAATGTAATTTTTGCCGCTGCGGTCCACAGGAAAGCTGCGGTACATGGCTTCCTCGGTCTTATTCAGCACGCGCTCCATACTCCCTTCCGCCCCAGACAGCGCCTTCTTCTGTTTCTGCTCACCTGTTTTCTGCTTTTGAAGCTCTGCATACGCCAGCATCTGCTTTCTCTGACTCTCCACCGCGGACATGCTTTTCTTTACCTCATCGTACAGCAGCTTTGCCTGGTCGTAATTGCGAATGACATCCTTCAGCTCAGACAGCTCCTCATCCCGGAACACGCCCTCCTTTTCTTTCAGGGTAATCTTGCGCTTTAATCCCCCCATGGAACCGGACAGCGCCTTCACATCCCCGGCCTGTTCCCCCGTACTCAGAATACCGCCCACACAGTCCAGGGCATTCATATACTCCTGGTTCATCTGGTCAAAGTCAGACATGGGTTCGCTAAACTCCCTGATATAGGCTTCCTGCATGGAACGCATCAGCCTTGTGGAAGATTTCATCTGTTCCCTGGCACCTGCCAGGCGTCTGCACTGCTCTTCTATGGTATACGTCTCATGGCTGTACCGCCTGAAATTGCTGCGGAAAGCCCCGTCCTCAATGTGGTCCAAATCATTCTTCATTTGCCCGTTCATATTGCCTGATACCGCGCCTGCCGCATCGGATTTCAGGGCAGAGTGGCCCATCTTTGTCTCGTACCGGTAGGTCTTTCCCAGGGCGACAAACTCTATGGATGCCCTGAATTCCTGTTCGCTCATATTAGCCTTGCCGTACAGCTCCAGCCGGTTGATATAGAAAAATGACAATGCGCCCTGTATCACGGCATTGACCGCTTTCATGACACCTTCTCCCACCTTGCCAGCCAACTGCACCGCGGCTTTGGCCACCTGAAGGGCAGCTGTGGCCACTCCGATTGCCACATATATGCCGGCCTTGGCCACCTCATAGGCTCCTATCTCAATTCCCTTTGCAATGGCCACAAATGCCTTCTTCCACCACTTGGCATTCCTGATGGAGCGTTTGCAGTCCTCAATTTTACGGTTTAGGGAATCAATCTGGCCATACAGTTCATTCACATGGGCCTGGGCCCTGTCAATCTCCCTGGTAGCATTTTTAATCTTATCCCTGAGCCGGTCAATGGCTCTGTTTATGCTCTCCTGCACCGCCTTCAGTTTTTCCGCCAGCTTGGACGTATCAATCACCAGGCGGAATTCAAACCCGCCCCGGTTAAAATCCTGGTAATTCACCTTCAGATGAATGCTTACATCAAAAATCGCCAGCCAGTTAAACCGCACATCAATGGATATAAGCCCCTTACAGAAGATAATCCTGGTTTCAAAATACAGGATGGACAGCAGTTCAATTCGTCCGTCCAGATAGAAGGTCACATCCTTCTTGCCTGCGGACAGGAAAAATACAATCCCCCTCTGCTCCTTACCCATAAACTGCCTCAGCACACTGTCCGCCGGCACGGGAAGGGCTTCTCCGGACTCCTGCCCTGCTTGGGAGGGACCTAATTTCAGGAATCCCAGATTCACCTCCGGTATGCGTCCATACGCCAGCACCCCATCCCCCTCCCGGAAGGAAAACAGAACCTCGAACCGGACCTTGAAAATCTCAATGACTCCGCATACAAAGATTCCCCGCTCCACCGTGTAACTGCCCAGCCTGGTATTTACATCCGCATAGTAGAACTGGGCCGTAAGCTTTATATTGCCTGAACCGTCTATGTAATAATGCCGCATCCGCCGCTGGTCCACCAGGTCCACTCCATCTCCAAAGTGAGACGCCTTTACCTGATCCCTCTCCAATACCAGGCTGTTATCATGGATTCTCTGGTTAAATGCCTCAGCCAGCCGGGCTCCGTCCGCACTCTTAACCATTTCCCGGTCAAATGCCTGCATGTCCTGAAAAGGAAGCCCCAATATACGTATAAAATCAATGCTGTCAAGACCGTCAAAGGATAGTCCCAGCAGATTTCTCACCAAAATGGGAATGGACAGGTCACTGACTGCTGCGGACAGCAAATCCAGCTTTGGGACCGACCCTGCCACAGTAAGCATTACAGCCCCAAACAAGTGGATTTCCCTTATATAAAGATTGGCAAACATGGCAAAGGACGGCCCCCGGTCAAACCCTACGGCCAGACAGGTATCCCCTATGGAAAAGGGACCAGCCAGGGGAATGGGTTCCCTGACCTCTCCAAAGGCCTCCACCATAAAGCGGGTTCTGGATATGCCGCAGTTAACATGAAACTCCATATCCGGCACAAAAGCAAACCGAAAGGATCCCTGAAGGGCCAGGGACAAGGCCCTGCTTCTTAGCTCAACTGCCAGACACATATTCCTGCTCTCCATGAAACTACTTTTAGATGCAGGTATTGCCGCCATACACAGAAATCCGTCTTCCCCCGCCCCCAGGAAAAGCTGCGCCTCCTTAAGGCCGAACAATTCCCTGAGCGCTTTCTCAAACACGCTGTCTCCATTCAGTTTTAAATGGGAGTAGGTAAGAAGGCTGCACCTGTCAATCTGGGCCGGAAAGGCCCCTGCTCCCGGCGCCTCAGCCATCAGGTCCCGGGGACTCAGCCCCTTTCCCACACGTCCGAAGAAATAAAACTCCTCCATCCCAAAAAAGTCCGCTGCCTTTTTTACTGCATCCATGAGGGATGATACCTGGGCATTTCCCCCATTACTGTCTGCTGAAAATGAAAAAAGAATGGCTGCGCTTCCCCTGCCTGCTGCTGCCTTGAAATACAGCCCCGGTTCTCCATAACCCAGGGCTGTGATTCCATGAATGCAGGAAAGGGTGGCACGTTGACTGGAAGCATGTACCAGGCCGGAGGCGTATGCCCCGAATTTAGAAGCCATTTCACTGTTCACAGCCTCCAATAATCCTGCGGGCCCCCTCTGGTCCATCTGCAGTTCCCCGTAAAATGACATTTCGTTCTTATCATACCAGACAGCCAGCCTGGCCGGACAGCCCCTGACGGCGCCCTCCACGGCTATACTGCACGACATCTGCCTCTGGTTCATTCCTGCCGCTCCTTTCCTGCAATCGTTCCATGATGCTTTGTCCATTGCTTAATGTAATACTTTAAATGCTGCTTTATCTGCAACATCCCAAACTGTGTTTCCTGCGCTACTTAGCGGCCTGACTCTTGTCCGGCAGTGCGGCCACGCCCAGGTATTCGTCCACCGTAATCAGGGCCATCTTGTCCACTACCTTCTTTCTGTCCGTATTCCAGACAGAAATGGAAAGGTTGGTCACATCCACAATGGGCTTAATGGTTTCCGGTACCAGACCTTCTGTTACCACCTGCAGCTGAAACGCATACTCCAGAACAGAGTTCTCTCCCTTTTTACAGATGTACAGATACGCCATCTGCAGCTTAATTACAATATCTTCCAGTTTCATGGATGTGGAGCCACCGCCCTCCTTGGCGGCCTCGGTCATAGCGGTCTCCAGCTGGGTCGTATCCACGGCAGTATCACTGCCAGACACACCCTTGGCCATCTTCTTGATATCGTCAATCAGATCCTTTACCGAAATCCCACTGTCCGGCGTCTGTTCTGACGGAATCAAAAGAACTGCGTATCCTCCCTCATTTTTTTCATACATGGCATGAAGCTGGGTCCCAATCAGGGAAAAGTCAATACCTATTGAAGCTTTTAATGTGTTGTTTTCCATTCTGCTGCTCTCCTTTTCTTAGATTATTTTGTATTCTATCTATCTCAATGCAGCCCTCCGGATGACTGCAAAGCCATCATACCGCTGAAATGGCGCCCACTACGCCTTGACGGCATCCTTTGAATGATTACCGGCATGAATGGCTGTTAATTGCTGAAACCATATCATGTTTCTGATGTAATATCCTGGCACTGCTCTAACCAGGGTGTGATTTTATCAATTCGCACCATCCTCTTCGGCAGGAAAAATGGCGTTCTGCATGTAATGACCTGCTCCACCTCATCCATTGTTTTCTGCAATTTGCGTGTCCATTTTCCCAATTCTTCCCAGGTGTCTCTGTCTCCTCCCTCTGCATACAATATACATTCTTTCTCTGTAAGCTCCATTCCGGTTACCGTATCATGGGTTCTCCAGACCAGCCGGCTGTATGAATCTGAAATTATCTGTTCCTCCCCACCAAGAGTACTGTTCCTGTCACGGCACAGATCCATCTCATCCGCCAGGCGTATGATGCCCGCGATATAAGGAAGGCAGACGGACTCGGTCCCTATTTGAAATGCTGCGGGAAAGGCATTTTCATCCCACAAATCCGTTTTTCTGTGTCCTCTCACTGCCTGCATAACAGGAAATACATACTCTTTCCGGATTTCAAAAATATCACTGTATTTTTCCACAAGCAGGGCGCTGAATTCCTGATGATATTCCCGGATCAACTCTGCTTCTCTGCCCTTGGCAGGATATAGTTCCCCGCACAGCACAGGGGCCAGTCCATCAAAATCAGCTTTTGAAATCCCCATACCCAAATCATGGAACAGAATTCCCGTCAAAAGCACATACAGCTCGCTTCCATTCAGCTGCAGCAGACAATCTCCCACCAGCTGTCCGGCCAGATTCATAATATTCAGGCAATGAAGGCTGCTGTGGTCCGTGTACTGGGGGAATACGTTCCTGTACCGGTCCAGCATCATACAGGCTCCGGTGGAAGCTTCCAGATAGTTTCTGTGAAGGCTGGGAGCACACTGCTTCAGGCGTTTCTGTAAAGCGAACTCCCATTTTTCTGTAGCGGTATGGTTTATGTACGTATCAGTATGTTTTATATCTTGTTCCTTGTGATTCATGTATATATCACTCCTTCTGCTGTTCATAAAATTGGGTTATATGATGGCCGCTGTACGTTCCTGATCTTTTCTTATAATCTCTGACTGTTTTTTTCTTATAATGTCTGTCTGTAGTCTCTTGCCATAGCCTCTTTGCCGCAGTCTCTTACCATCGTCTCTTGCCATAATCTCTTACCATAATTCCGTACTATATTCTCCTGCTGAAATCCCTTCTATAAATATCCGCCATATATGCCCACGCCGTATTTTCCCTGTCATCCATTAGGCCTTCTCCTTCCACCCTGTTCCTGTCTGTATGACGAATGGCTGCTCTCCTCCTTCTGCCACATCTGGTTCTCCTTAAGAGACAAATCTTCCAGTGCGTTTAAAAACATCTGGTCTCTCTGTTTCCGGTCTCTATAATTCCCTACGCCCAACATGTAGAAAGAAGTTTCGCTTTTCAAGCGCTCCGCATTGGAACGGTAGCGAATCATATTTTCATGCCATCCGAAAATGCCGGATAAACCTCCAACAATCCCCGACAAACCGGATAATGCCGTGATACACAACTGCCGCATCCCGTCGGAAAGCATGTTGCCCGGAATGGAATTCAGAAGAAGTATGAGAGTCGGCATAACAATTCCCATACAGGCAGACATATAATAGAAACACTGGCACCGGTTCGCCATGACCATGTACCACTCCAGCCTGTTAATCAACCGTTCCCTGATATACGGGTCTTTGACATGCTCCTCAATACTTTTTAAAAATGTTCTGTCATTTTCCATGTTGTAACTGTCCAATTCTAATAATCTCATTTCACTCTAAGGACCTCCTTCGGATTATACTCATGCTGCCATGATACACCTACTCCAGGCTGAACCGGTTATTAACGGCGCGGTTGGACGGGAGGGCGGCATGATTGGATGGCTTGGTTCGGCAGGAGTGTTGGGCATCTTGGTTTGACAGCACCGTGGGGCAGCTTAGCTCTCCGGCAACGTGGGCCAGCTTAGTTCGACGGCAACGTGCGCCAGCACTGCCAAGCGGCGCCGGCGCACGAAAAAGGACGTCAAGCCACAGACCATTCCATGGCTTAACGTCCTTTCACCCAATCAGTCTCTGAAACCCCAGTCAGACCGGATTACATTCCTGCAAACTGATTCTTTACCTTCATGATTTTCTGCTGTTCCGCCTGCTCCATCTGATACCATCCCTTAGCGGACATCTGCTTATAGATGTCATCCTGCATACACAGGCTGTCATTCAGTGCCTGGTTAAAGGTCTGATGCACATTGGCTGTGGAAGACTCGATGGTTCCGTGGACATACAGGTCACATACACCCTTCTCGGTCAGGAGAAGGTTCTCCATAATACACTTGTCATCCATTCACTGCTTCCTCCTTATACGAGATTATAAAAACTGTCAAAAATCTGCTTGTGCTTCTGTTCCATCTGCTGTGCCTGATTTTTAAGAGCAGGATCCTGCAGATTCTGGATGGCTTCCTGGCACTGATTCATTAAAAACTGCTCATGGCCTAATGCATCCTCAATATAATTTAATTCCTTTGGACTCATAAGATATCACCTCCATGATTAGTATGCCGCATGCCTTTCCAGGATATGCATAAACCTGAATATATCTACAATTGATTAACTTATCAGGTGGAATACAAATAGACTCAATACTAAAGGCCCAATACTAAAAGGTCCAATACAAACAGCCCCAATATTATTATCAAATAAAACTTGTAATTTCACCCCAAAATACAGTACAATAGTAATAGTAACATGTATACCGGCAGTCAATTTTCCGGAACCACAAGGAGGGATATTCAATGGCAAAAAAATCACTCATCATTGCAGCCTTGGCAGCTTTCCTCTCCATGGGCACTCTGTTCTCCGCCTATGGACAGGAAAAAGCAATCACATCCATACCCTTGACATTTTCCTGGGACACGGCCCCAAAGGGCGGCGAACTGGTAGGCAATGTATATGCAGTATCCAGCAACGGTGAATTCAAGGTAGAAGGAGCTGTGTACGACAAAAAGGATGACCAGTGGGACTATGGCGAGAGGCCCATCGTGGAAGTGGAGCTTTCTGCAAAGGACGGATACTATTTTTCCAGCACAAAACGCAGCATCTTTTCACTGACCGGCTGCGGAGCCCAGTTTAAAACCGCTGAAAAGGACAGCGATGGAAGTGCCTTAATTCTTCAGGTGTATCTGCCTGCTATAGACGGCAATCTTCCCGCTGCCACGTCTGTCAGCTGGAACCAGACCACCGCTGTGTGGGATAAGGTAAACGGAGCCAAAAACTATGAAGTGCGCCTGTACCGGGATAAAATACTGGTGACCACCCAAAAGACCACCGAATCCACCTATGATTTCAGCTCCTACATCAATGTGGAGGGAAATTACACCTTCACAGTACGGGCATTGGGCACCTACAGCTCCCAGGCCGGACCATGGACAGATAATTCCGAGCCCCTGACCATCCGCACCGAAGACACCTGGTTTATCACCAACGGAACATGGGATAAAACCTCATCGGGTTGGCGCTATGTATACCCAAACAATGTCTATCCTGTAAACAGCTGGCGCTGCATCAGCGACAACTGGTATTATTTTGGGAATAATGGGTATATGGAATCTGATTGTTATGTAAAATCGTCTGACCAGGATTTGTATTACTGGCTGGGAGGCGACGGAATCTGGAATACTGAGAAGGATACGGCTGCGCCGGAGTCCGGGGCGCGGGTAGTGAAATAGTAACTATATAAAAAGCTGTCATATCAATTTAAAAAGTCCAGATTGATATGGCAGCTTTGATTATATAGATATTTCCTAACAAATGCATATTGTAAATCAGCCTTCAAGTTCCGAAAACCTGATTTCCAAATAACGAATTATATATTCTTTTGCCTTTTGTGTCTTAATGAACCTCATCCAGCCCGGTTCAGCACTATATTTCTGATTATCTACATCTGATTGGCTTATGATTGTCACTGTGTCCCCATGTTTAAGAATGGTGTCTAAAGGTCTCATTTCGTTATTAATAATGGCTTGTTTTGCACATAGGCCAATATCTTTATGGATATAAAAAGCAAAGTCCAGGGCTGTCAATTTTTCATCGAACTCATGGGGCCTTTTTTCTTTGTCATAAACTATAATTCCTGATTTTCGCTTACCATGCCACTTTTCTTCTGAGAACTCCTGTATTTTAGAGCTATAAAAATAACGTTTACATATTTCAGTTGTACAGATGAATATACGATACCGTACTCCCCACTTTCCCTGTAGTATGAAATGAGAAAGATATTGTTCTGTCTCATCTTCATATCCAAGCAGCAAATACCCCTTTTTTACAAGGCAGTCCAAATAATACTTCACCCATTCTTCCGATTTCCTTCTCATATATAGAGGCTCGGATTCACTATTTAAAAGATAAACATTATATAATGGGATTTCATATATGACAGGATTATTATAGTCTTCTGCAGAAACAGTATAACCTTTATTGCATAACTGGTTATAAAATTCCGACTTTCTAAGCTTATTGATAAACTTTAACTCAAAAATATTGCCGTCAATATCTTCCATTAAGCTCTTGGTGGATTCTGAATTTACAGAATACAATTTTTGTAAAAGAATATCTGTTTTCTGAAAATAATCTTTACAAGTAACACGAAATTCAACTTCCCTGAACTCCTTCTCAAAATACCGTATATGCAATCTTCTGGCCCATAATACAAGATACTTTCTGGTTATCTCCAACTCGCCAGACAGCACCTTGCGGCTTCGCACTCGAAGTAAATCCAAATTTTTGGCAAACAAAAGAATTAGTGCCAGATAATGTACATCCTCCATATCGTTCAAAAGCTTTTCCATTACTACTGAAGTGGCTATAGTATCCTCTAAATCATGATAATACTGTAACACCTGCATAAGTTTTATTTTATGTTCTTCCGGTATAGTCTTCGGGATATCCTGAATTAACACATCCTGCTGCTGATCATGCAGCAATGCTGCCAATAGCATATACGCAGGCAGACGAATTTCTGACATTTTCAATGCCATTCTGCAGTAATGTCCCTTTGTACGCTGAAACATCAGACCTTCAGCCGTCCTGCGTACATTCCATCTATCCGCTGTCTCACACAGATATCCATTATAAACAGGATATACATATTTCATCCGCTGCTTCATTCGCTCAAATAATAACTCTGCCCTCGACATTGATTTTCTCCCCCAAACCTGTTTATCAGCGATTATCCTTTATGAATTTATACCAATCATCATTTCGTTCAACCTCAACCTTATTAGTCCTAAACAGATTTGCCTCAATATATCTCTTGATGTAATTCTCCATAAGGCTTTGAATCAGTCTGCGCTTTGTCTCTTCTTCAAAAGCGGTGATAGGCCTGTCATTACAGTATAAAAGCTTGAAAAATTCTGTCAACTCTCTGGATTCACGAATCAACTCCGGATTAATCTCCTCGAATATAAGCTTTTCGCCAATTGCCGCCGGATTAACTTTTAAATAAAAACGGGATAATCCTATATTTTGGATACATGGTGAAGAATATCTGCCTTTAGAAACAGAATTAATAGTGCCGATACCCCCTATATACTTCGGACTCTCCGAGTTAGGAATCCTCAATATTATAAACGCTTTATCTTTCTCTCCGCTATTCAGATTAATAAACAGATTATCCCTTGAAAATGCAAGATCTCCATAATATACACTGGTATTTCTTCTGTTCCTATATGCTTCCTTGAGTCTCTGTTCACATTCCGCATCATTTATTTCAAATATCCTGCTGCATTCATCGTGAAAAACTTTTGTCTTACTATCCGCCATATTAAAGCAGCCCATCACGCCCAACGTATCTTTTCTTCCTCTTTTTTTGTAAATGCTCAACACTCCAAAATGCACTGCCTCAATATCACTTTTTTCGTGCTCATCACCATGGCTGCTTGTATCAAATAAATAGATAAAATAGGCCCCCACATATTTATTCAGATTCTTACCTGTACCTTCTGCTTTTGCTCCCTGATTTCCCCCCTTTGTTATCTCAATATCAGTGGATGTTATGAATTCCTCCATAGAAAAATCATATTGTTCTCTCAGTGTTAGAAGGAATTCGAAAGATGGCAGGCTCATCCCGGTTTCATAATTGGAAATAGAAGACATGGATTTCCCATATTTTTTTCCGAACGCTTCCTGACTCAATCCTTCCACTTCCCGGATTTTCTTTATATTCGTCTTCAACACCCTTCTGGCTTCTATCATTTCTACAGAGAATTCACCACCATATTCCTTATCCATCTTTCCCCTCCTCCAAAATTTCATATAAAGCATACTAAATAATTGATTAATATTTGCTTTGATTTATTTAAAACCTGATTATTTTATTAAAAATTAAACTACATAAAATCTTTATAATATCTTTATATAATACGCAAATAGAAACATCTTTCACAATATGATACTATTTAACCGCAGACCTATAATAAGTATAACACCGCCGCATATTATATTTTAAGACAGTTGAAATATGATACTTATTATGGAGAAACTTTATAACCAATAATTGACACCGGATAACCAGCCAGACGAAAGGAGGAGCTTATGGATACAAGCAAATCTAACACCATCATCAGTAAACGGGTTTTATCTGTCTTGCCTCTGGCCAGCATCCTGGTCATTGCATTTTTATTGACTGAATTCCATCCCTTTACATCTGATTTTAAGAGCTTTTTTACGTTCTTTCTTTCAGGTTGGTTTTTGTTTACACTCTATCTTTCAGTAAAGGGAAAACATCTCCACGAACGTTACATGATATTTATTCTTTCACTTATAGCCATCATAAATGGCTTATACCGAAGAGAAATTTTTGAAGCCTATTTTCAAATCCCCATAGAATATGGAGCTTGTATCATTATAGTTTTTTACCTTTTACGGATTAGCTTTCCTTATATTAAGAAGTTATCTTTATGGTTCCTTTCACATACCCAGGAGCCCCCTGATACTGATACAAACACTCCAAACAACGGTGCTTCAAAGATGAGATATGCCAGGCACCGATTTGTTCACCACACAAAATCAGCCGCTGAAGCTGATTCCCAGGCGTCTTCAACCAACGCCAAAGTTGTCTGTCCCACCACACAATATCACAAGGGGATTTCATTGGGACAGTCGCTCTTATACATAGCGTTAACCGTCATACCCTTTTTATTTACTTACAATATGGTAACCCGATTATCTCAAACAACCAATTACAGAATCGCCAACGCGGAAACACTCTTTCATGATGTTAATTCAATTATCATAGTGTTTCTCATTGGTATACTGTCCATGGTTGTCGTATTCACCCTTTTGTTCTGCTACTATAAACTGATAAAAATAATGGTCACTACAATACAGGGAAATGAAAACCCTTCCGCCTATGTACTAACCATTGCCGCCCTATCAGCATTTTTAGCTAAGACCGGTGTATTAAGCCAAGATACTGTACTAAATCTCTTTGCACAGGGCGATATTTTTTCGCTGCCACTGTTAATATTGATTCTTTATCCGGTTTGTCTTTTAAGCGTACATGCTCTCATTAATCTGGCAAAGAACCACAATGTAACATCCTGGATTCTTGACCGCGCTATACAGCTGGCAAAGAAGGCAGCGAGTATAGGAAACAATATTTTAAACTCATCTATTGATCTAATTGCATTTGCAACTGCCGGTTTTTTATCAAGCGCTATGGAATTAATTGATGAACAGGAAGGAGACGAGGAAGAATGAAGGTATTAACAAGTATACGAAAGCTTTTGGTGACCTGTTCCCTTGCTCTTGCCATGGTTTCCTTTTATGCAACCGCCCAGGGACTCCATGAATATGTATTTACTCAAATGTGGCAGGCACTTCTAGTATCCGCAGCCATACAGACTGCACTATTCATATTAAACCTGAAGCTAATATATTTTTTCACATTAAACCCCAGAATCGTCCTGATTCTATGGGCAACAATGCTGGTATCGTCCTCGCTGTTCAGCTTTGTATTTATTTCAAATGAAATATATAACACAAGTCTCTACTACAGTGACGCTGAACGTATCATGGATGAGTTCACCATCAAAAAATGCTATCAGTACCAGAACTACCTGGATAATTACCTGATCTACACAAAAGAGGCCATGGATGCATACTGCAGCGTTCCATTTGTCAGCCATTCATCAGAAAGTAATACAGAAATCACCAAAATACTCGATAATTGCAAAACAGATATCAGCAGTTTCACTTTTTCATCAAATTGCGCAGCTTTCCACCGCTCTCTGATGAAAAATCTGGACAGCATTAAGAGTTCTCTGCCTTCCTCGTATACAGAGCAGCAGGCCAACGATGCCCTGACTGCACTGGAAGGCGAAAAGAATAACGCGAAGACTTTAAAAAACAATATGTTATCGAATATAAGAAGTAAGGAAGCAGTCTGGAACAATATAAACCTTCGTCTTAGCCAGTATAGGAACTTTAATGACCAGGCTTTTATTGATTTGCAGAATGATAATAATAAACGTGACACAGAAATCAACTCTATGAAAGCGGAGGCAACACAGTTAGATTCAGTCATATCTGCGCTGCAAACCTGCATCAACAAAGTCACCGCCCATAAAATGAATAACACAGAAAACACAATGGAATCCTACCGCCATGATCTTATGGTGGAAATTAATAAGGACGCCCCCGACGGAGACATCCTTGACACAATCACCAGCGATATGTTTGCCCTGTTATTAAAAGAAGGCTTTACCAGCAGCAGTTATGAAATGACAAATTACTTCAGTTTTAAAAACTCCCTTTCTGTGAGAAAAGAAATACTTGAGTGTCAGGATAAAACTGACGCAATCATCCATATGCTGGATAATAAGAGACAGGATAAAAATGCTTTTATGTTCACCTCAAAAGCAGATGAAAACACGGAGAAGCAAATTGAAAGCTGGAAACAACTCTGGTATGGTCAGACTAATGAATTGCGTGAACTTGTAAAATCCCTCCCGCTGCCTCAGGACTTAATCATCTACAGTTCAGATGCAGAGAACGGTACTGTCACCCTCAATCCGGGCATAAACCTGCCGGAACCGGACCGCACGGAAGAGATTGATGACATTTCTGCTCTTGAGCGGAGATATCTTGCCAACCTTAATCCTCTGGAAAAGGCATTAAACCTGCTCCACACCAAATACAATACCATGGCTTTATTTTCCGCAGCTGCCGCTGCAGTTCTGGATATATCAAGCGCCTTAATGGGAGCCTTTGTATATACCCTGGAACGCGCTTTCAAAAACAGGAAAACGGCTCCGGCAACTCCTCCGATACTTGCTTCCACGGAATGAACAGAGTTGTTTATATTTATTAGCCCGGGGCTGTGCTGAATATATGATTCAGAGATATCCTAAAACATGAATTTTTAATGAGCCCGCCTGATGGCGGGCTTATTGCCTGTGTTTATAGGGGGATTATTTAACTACAGTTTAAGTGCAACATTTAAGGAGTGTGTGAAGAAAAGGACCTGCCGACAAAGTAACAAAATCAGCGTCGTATATGGTAAAATATAAAGAAACTATATTATGGAGGCTGATTATTTATGATGAGAAAACAAAGCAGTCAAATGCAGATGATAATTCTTGACATAGAAGCTATGATTCCAGAAAGACATCTTTTGAGACAGATTAAAAATTGTGTAAAAAGAATGCCTGTTTCTGCGAGTTATTGCACCAAAGGACTTACAAAATCAGCCTTAGATATGGTAAACTCAAACCATGTCAGAGGACTGATTCTTAGTAAGTTATAACAACACCTTTTCAATATCCTCTTTTATCTTCATCTCCAATTGTTTAGCGTCTGCTTCGGTATCTGCACAGATTGAAAAATATAACTTTAACTTTGGCTCTGTACCCGAAGGTCTGGCTACCATGGATACATTCCCCTCTAGCGTAAACTTCATCACGTCAGATTTAGGAAGCTTAATTATAGTCTCCCTCCCATCCCCGTACTTAATCAGGGACTCCTTATAATCACTGATAGATATCACTTTCAATCCTCCAATTTCACTTGGAGCTGCGGTTCTGAATCCACTCATGATTCCATCCATTTTTCTTATTCCTTCAAAGCCTTCAAAGGTATAGCAGTGAAGAGTATTGAGACAATAGCCATATTTTGCATATAACTCATCCAGTACTTCTTTTAATCCTTTTCCCTGGTTTTTATAATATGCAGCCATCTCGCAAATCAAAAGAGAAGCGCCAACCCCATCCTTGTCCCTGACATAGCTGCCGGTCAGATATCCATAGCTTTCTTCAAATCCAAATATAAATCGTTCCTCCTCTCCCTTTTCCTCCAAAAGTCCTATTTGTTCCCCAATATACTTAAAACCAGTGAGCACATTCACCGTGTCCACTCCATATTCAGATGCAATCCGCTCAGCCATATCGATGGTTACTATGGTTTTCATCATAAGAGGCCTGCATGGCATATTGCCGCTGGCACTCCTTTGTTTGCAAATATACTCAAGAAGCAACATACCAATTTCATTCGCACTTAGCAGTAAATATTCACATCCGGACTTTACACCAACACCAACCCGGTCACAATCTGGATCTGTTGCCAGCAGCAAATCACAGCCCAAACGCTTTGCATCACGAATTCCCAATTCCATTGTCTTCTCAATTTCAGGATTCGGATAAGGACAAGTGGGAAAACATCCATCCGGCATTTCCTGTTCTTTTACAACAAAAACATTTAGAAAGCCATTTTCCTTCAACGCCCTCCTGACGCAGTAACCTCCAGCGCCATTTAACGGAGTATATACAATTGTTATATCCTTTTTCATTCCTGCTTCACACAATGTTTCTTTTGAAACAGCCTGTATAAATGCATCCACTGTCTCTTTACTAATATAGGCGATCAGCCCTTCTGCCTGAGCCTTTTCAAATGGCATCCGTGCCACATCTGCAAACACGTCAATCTGGCTTATTTCCTTCTGAATTTCCTTTGCAGTACCAGTCGTTATCTGACATCCATCGTTTCCATACACCTTATAACCATTATATTCTGAAGGATTATGGCTCGCCGTAATAACAATACCGCCATTACAATGCAGCTGCCGTATTGCAAATGACAGCGAAGGGGTGGGCATTAATTCCGGATATATGTGAACTATGATACCATTCGCCGCAAACACTTCCCCCGCAGTCCTGGCAAAATTAACTGAATTTAATCGGCTGTCAAATGCTATGGAGACATGAATTTCCCCAGAATATATTTTTTTCAAATAACTGCAATATCCTTGGGTGGCTCTGGCAACTGTATAAACATTCATACGATTGGTTCCAGCTCCCATTATTCCCCTTAAGCCTCCGGTCCCAAATTCCAAATCTTTGTAAAATCGTTCTTCGATGGCCTTGGCATCCAGGCTGATTGTCTCCAATTCCTTTGTAAGTTCAGTATCTTCCAGATTCTGATTAAGCCAGTATTTGTATATGTCTTTTACTCTCTCCGTCACCTTTCCTAACTCCTTAATTTATCTATATATATTCATCTCGGTTACAAATCTTCAGATTCTCTAATACTCTTTTTATATCCCCCGTACTATCTTTTTGGCAAATCAAAATGGCGTCTTCTGTATCTACCACAACTATATCCTTAAGGCCAACAGCAGCTATCAATTTTCTGTCTCCCTGAATAATACAATTATGAGTATTTACAGTAATGACATTCCCGTCCACTACATTTCCAAATTCATTTGATTTCTTAATACGCTCAATTGCCAGCCAGGAACCTACATCATCCCATCCAAAAGCACCTGGTAATATATAGATATCTTTTGCCCGTTCCATTATGCCATAGTCAATGGACTGAGATTCCATTTTATTAAATTCCTGTTCCAACACCACCTGTTGCCCATCCGTACCGATAGCAGATTGTATTTGCTCCAGTCCTTTGTACATAGCAGGCATAAACTTCTTTATATTCTTCAAAATAGAGGAAACCTTCCAAATAAACATTCCGCTATTCCACAGATATTCCTCCGTTGCCAGATATTCTTTTGCTACCTCCAGGCTTGGCTTTTCCACAAATCGTTCTACTTTATATGCGCGGCCCTCCATTTCATGATTATTAAATTTAATATACCCATATCCCGTTTCCGGATAATCAGGCATGATGCCAATGGTAACCAGATTATCTCCCATTTCCGCTATACGGCAGGCATCTCTTAATGTAGAAACAAACATTTTATTAAATTTAATCAAATGATCAGAAGGTAAAACTAACATCAGGGCATCTTTATGCTTCTTGGAAATGTGGACAGCTCCCAGTCCAATACAAGGTGCCGTATTACGGCTTACAGGCTCACACAGTATATTATCCTCCGGTATGCCCGGAAGCTGTTCAAGTACCAGATTCCTATAGTCTTTATTTGTTGCAATATAAATATCCTCCATCTTTACCAATGAAGCTATTCTCTCAACAGTCAGCTGAATCATCGTTTTACCATCATCTGTAATGGTCAGAAACTGTTTTGGCATATTTCTCCGGCTTCTGGGCCAAAAACGTTCTCCGCGCCCTCCGGCCATTATTAACGCTGTTATATTCATCCTTATTTCCCTCCAAGCTCAAACTTTTACTTATTGTTGCTTTGATAAGATCATATATTGACCCTTACTGTTTTCCCGTTTATAATAATTCCAACTAATACTAAAAGGAGAATTTCATGGATATCGACTATCTGCTTTCGCTTCAATCACTCCGTTCCATCACACACCAGGTCTTTAACAGCTTATTTCTTTTTACCACCACTTTCGGAGAAGATTTTATAATTATGTCCCTCATCTCCGGCATATACTGGTGTGTCCGCAAACAGTCTGCCTTATACCTTCTCTTCAATTTCCACCTGGGAAACTTTATAAACCAGGCTATTAAAATAACTGTCTGTGCTTACAGGCCATGGATTCGTGATAGCAGGATAACCCCTGTAGATTCTGCCAGGCCCGGGGCAAGCGGATACTCCTTTCCCAGTGGACATACTGCCAAAGCCATGGCTGTATGGGGCGGCTTAGCCGTACATGATTTCAAAAGGAATAAACCATTAGCAAGCATTCTGCTACTCATTATACTTGCTGTAGGTTTTTCCCGCAACTATTTAGGCGTCCATACTCCCCAAGATGTATTAGTGTCCCTTATTTTAGGAGGATTCATTCTCTACGGTACCTATTATCTCCTAATCTGGGCAGATAAAAAAAGAGGACGGGACTGGATTACTGCCGGTTCCACAACACTGGCATCCATTCTTCTGGTATTCTATGCCAAAAACAAATCCTATCCTCTGGATTATATTGATGGACAACTGCTTGTAAACCCTCAGCAAATGATAAATGGCTGCTTCCGCGGGTGTGGTGGTATCATTGGTCTGGCTTACGGATGGGTTCTTGATAGAAAGTTAATTCATTATAACGAAGCCAGAGGAACCTGGCAAACTAAATTATATCGCTATTTACTGGGTATGATAGGCTTAACGCTCCTATTCAAGACATTTCCATCCTTAATATCCTTTTTTATCAGCCCTCCAAAAGCTGCATTCATCAACGGTTTTATTATACCTTTTTATATTACTGCAATCTATCCGATTCTGACCCGAAAGCTATGAACCTCCTCCGTAATTATGACTGGCCGATTTTATACTGGCATAGGCCAGTATCATCCAGAAAAATGGCTGACGATAGTTAATCACTGTCATGCTTTCCGCTAAAAGGGCAATATAAGCAGGCCAATAGTGGACAGGCGCACCTTTCATGTTCCTCCAAAGCCACACCAGCATCAGGGCCATAGGTATTATACCGTAAGAAAACCATATGCTGAATGGGGTCGAATGAATTTCGCTCTTCCAGACCACTGCCAGGGGAAAACGTTCAAAGAAACCTTCGCCCGCTCCATACAGAAGATATTCTGGATAATAAAGTATCTTTTCTCCACCACGGTCAACTATCAGCTTTCTGATTCCTCCCTGTGAAAGCAGAGCCAGTTTCTCTTGAATCCTCGTAAGAATATTGTACTCTTTATCCTGTATAGTAAAGCCTTGCTCCGGCCATATCAACCAAAGGCCGATTACCAATGCTGCTGTAAGAATTGCTCCTATACAACACAAAAATCGGCCGGATATCCGTCCAGCTTTATACTGTCTGTAAATGCAAATGCAGCCACTCCCCGCAGCCAACAGCGTCCATCCCAAAAAAATGCCGGTAGATTTGGTAAGCAAAATCAGAAAGCCATCAATTATATAAAACAGCCAGAACGATCGTTTATGGTGTTCACTATCATAGCAATAAATCAGGAGGATAGTCAAAAACAGCACGTATGCCATCTGATTTGGATTGTTAAATGTTCCCATATACCTGTTCGCATCCCAGTACTCATAATAAATACGTCCTGCTCCTAAAACATAAACCGCCAGCTGAACAACTAATATAAGCTTCAATATTCGGTTGAGATACAGCAGAAAGTTCTTTTCTCCAGCCACCTCCCTTAAAGTCCATAACAGCATGCATCCATAAAGCCAATAAGCTGTATTACGTATGAAATCGTTGTGGGGAGATAAAATATAATACCAGCCATTCACCAAAAATACACCTGCTAAAAACGCATAAAAAAAGTAATCCTCCCTGTATAAAAGTCCACGCCGCCCTTTTTTTAACCTGCGTATCAATGCACTTAGAAAAGCCACTGCCAATACTGCATCTCCTACCCCCAGTCCTCCTGATGGAAAAAGATACAGCGGTTTTAAAAATACAAATATTAGAAATAGTATGGCAGAAACAGACATAACTTTCCTCCTGGACTTACCGATTATATTAAAATATTTTTCCCCTCCAGCCACCAATAAAACAATACACATTCAAGCAACGCCAATATTATCAGAATTATCCCTAACCACTTGGCCTTTTGTTTACAAAACACATCCGTCCAGCCTAGCACCGGCAGATACGCACCCATAACATATCTTGGCAGCGATGTAGTTCTCACAGAAAATGGGACTAAAATGAACAATACTCCCATTACGGACTCCCCCCATCTTTTAGTCCTGGCCAGATGTATACTGCCTATCAGACCGAATATACCTACTAATGCAAAATAAATTTTTCGCCTTGTCCCTCTTCCCGTCAAAGCCTTTATCACTTCCTGTAATGAACTTTCATGCTCCCCCCACGCATATTGGATATGGGCGAAGGCCAGGGGATCTCCCATTTTATACCATAAAAATACCATAAAACCAAACAATCCAAGAGGAATTAATGCAACACCTAATACCAGCCTGTAGTTTTTAAACGCCTCTTTCCAGTAATTCCATAGTGACTTTCCGCTGCCTCTTCTCAAATAATCTGAAGTATACTGCACAGCAACAGCAAAAACCAGCAAGACGCCAAGATTCCTCGTCGCACTGGCCAATGCGCCAACTACCCCCATTGCAATATACCGTTCTTCTTTCATGAATATAAAAAATAACACCACAAAGAGAAAAAACAATGATTCCGAGTAAAAGATAGAGAAATAAAAGCTATATGGACCAAATGAATATATCAGACAGAATAACAGAGCCTCAATATAATCATTTCTGGTCTTACATATATAGGACGCAGAGGCCACCAATCCAGCAAGGAAAAAAAGAGAATTTGCTATACAGGTAACTACATTTACATTTCCATGAGTAAACCGAATCAAATAGCGCATGACCAACGGCATTAATGGAAAGAACGCCCAGTTAGCCTCCCCCGTTCCATCTGGACTTGGAGCCGGCGCATATCCATCCATAGCAATACTTTTATACCAGCCGGCATCCCAATTATTCATTCTGTCAAATATGAAAATATCCACATTATTTACATATTGCCAGACAATAAAAACCAGATACATCAGCAATCGGGACAGAAGAAATATGAATAAAATTAATAACGGGAGCATCCATTTATTATTTTCCAGATAACTATTCACTCGCTTCATCAATCGTAATCTCCTTCACCCAAACATCTTCTGTTCTATTTATAAGAAGGGATATTTCTCCGTTCTCCGCCTTTATCGGAGCAGTCCACAACTGCTCCCTCTCTCCATTTTCACGTCCTTTTTCCAAAGTCAGAGGAGTTTCTTCCCTATTCGATAACACTGTCAGTATGTTTTTCTTTCCAATATCATCAACAACAATTGTCAGACGCAGGTCATCCTCTGGTAGTCCGTCAAAATATATCCAAGCTCCTTCGCTTGAAACCCGCCTTCCAAGATTATTCCTATCTTCCCACCCGGAACCACACCTTTTCTGCTCCTGGTTCATATATACAGGTATACCTACCACATAATCAAAGCCCTCTATTCCCGGCCATTTTTCTAACTCCCGATTGATATAATACATGCGATATGCCAGATTCACCTCAGGTGTCCTGGCATTCCATAAAACCCAAATATAAAAAATAAACAGTGTTGCACTAACGATATATGCACTAACAACAAATAGCTTTTTCATCTACAGTTCCTTCTTGATTCAAATATTTAACAATATCACAACTGACTACCAGCCATAAAGCCAAATGGATTATGGCAAGGATTCTCATATCTATTGCCAGAAAGCCAAACAAAAACAAATTATAGGTAATAACAGCTACTGCGTTAAAGATAATCGGAATGTATACTTTCCTGTAATTCTGAATATATATGAGGCCTGAAAGAATTATAAATAGAAAACTATATCTTTCATGCATGGCAGGAAAAAAGAAGATACAAGTCATATTAAACCAGCATGCCAATAAAATAATTGACAGCTTATCCAGCACACCCCCCTTATAATACACCACATATACAGCCATAAGGATAATCAGTGCCATTGTGATCATAATCCCTGGCAGAAAAAACATCCCATACTGTTCCGGGAGTAGGCTATAAATATTAGGCATTTTTAATGTCAACATATTATAACTGGTAATCTGCCTAAAATAGATACCATAAACATTCAGTATCCTGCGCCCAGCAAATATAGCCGGCAATCCCGAAACCAGATACATTAACGGAATATACATAAAATAAAGGATTGAAAAGCGCTTCTGTTTCAAATATAACAAAATATAGATTGGTAACATAAATACTGTCTGAAACTTAAAACAAAATGCAATTCCTAAAAACAAAAAGCTGCATGTATACTGCATTTTTATCATGAAATACAAACTTAACAAAATAAATGTAGTATATATAATATCGCACTGTCCCCATACCGCGCCATTGGATATAACCATCGGAGATAAAATGATGGAAGTCCATGTTAAAAACACAAGCAGTTTCCTTTTTTCAATGCAGTAATCCTTTTTCAGTTCCCATACAATCATGCCAGAAACTCCAGCCGCTATATAATCAAATACAATGGATACCAGCTTTATCCAATAAAGCGGAGGGCCGGGCAGATAAGTCATCGTCGCCATAAGTGTTATATATGGAATATAGTAGTCCCCAATTTCATTCTTTAGTGCTTTGTAACCCCCGCCCTCAATTAATTCATTGTACTAAGGTAACAGAAATGCTTCATAATCCCTAGATATGAACCCCCTGAAATGCCATCGTATTATGAGGGATATGAGAAAGAGAACTACTCCTGCTAAAACCAATATGTTAATATGACAAAATTGGATGAATTTCAACTCAATACTGCTGATATGGGTACGATTCTCTTTATTTTTCATCCTCACCTGCCATCCTTTTTCCATCATTCAAAAAACTCTCTACGATATATCTTGGGCGCTCTTTTGTCTCCAAATAAATCTTACCGATATACTCCCCCACCACTCCTACGCTCAAGATCAGTATGCCACCGATTCCCCATATCGAAACCATAATACTGGCCCATCCCGGCACAGTCGTCCCCCTAAAGAATCCTGCAACGCTCCAGATAAGCATGAGAATACTTATTCCCAGTATGACGCTCCCCAGCATCACAATCATCCTGATTGGTTTGGTACTGAGAGAGGTAATTCCCTCAAAAGCAAATGCCAGCATTTTCTTAAGCGGATATTTACTCTCACCGGCAAAACGTTCATTCCTCGCGTAGTAGACCGACGTGGAGGAATACCCAATCATAGGAACAATTCCACGCAAGAAAAGATTCACCTCTTTAAACTCTGACAGCCCTTCCAAAGCCCGTCTGCTCATAAGACGGTAATCCGCATGGTTATAAACGGTATCCGCCCCCAGCCTGGACATTATCTTATAAAATCCCTCTGCTGTGAACCGCTTAAAAAATGTATCTGTATCCCGCTTACTGCGTACCCCATATACGATATCATAGCCCTCATAAAATTTATCCACCATCTCATCAATAGCTCCGATATCATCCTGCAAATCCGCGTCCATAGAAATCGCCATATCACAGTAACCCTTAACCGTCATAAGTCCAGCCAACAGTGCATTCTGGTGTCCGCGGTTCCGGCTGAGGTTGATGCCGCTGTACAATGGATTGGCTTCATGCAGTTCTTTTATGATATCCCATGTGTGGTCTTTAGAGCCGTCATTTACAAATACTATCCGGCTGTCAGATGATATTTTCCCTCTCATTGTCTCAAATTTTTCAAAAAGCTGCCTAGCCGTCTCCCTTAGTACCTCTTGTTCATTGTAACAGGGAATTACAATATACAATGTTTTTCTCATGGTTGTATCTCCTCCCAGATATCCACTATCACTCCTGAAATCAATAGCTTATCTGACTTTCCAAATAATCCCGTTTGAATGTATACACCACAAACGAACTATCCATATACCCAATCTGCCCATTTTGATACAGCGGTATATCCTGTACCTGTTCTGCCTCTTGACGGCTAAGAAGAATGAATGACAACTCATCTATCTGCCTATCATCATAATAAAAATCTCTCGGGGTCAGCCATTTATAAATCACTAAATCATTTTCACTGTTTATTGGAAGTATTTTAATTTCCCCATTCGTCATTTCGGTTGTTATATTTGCATTCCAAAATGTTGAATACCCAACATTTATATTTTGGTCTATCAAATATCGGTTTACAGCATAACGATTTGCCGAATTATTATGTTTTATCGCATCATTCAGCACCACCGTACCATTTACCAACGCATAAACGATGATACTTAATATACATAATCTAAAAAGATTTGATGCTCTTTCAACTCCATTCATAAAAACTGCCAATAATGGTATCAACCATATAAGCACTAAAATCCAATATCTAGATGTATAATTTCCAGCAAATACAAAAATAAAAAGATTTGACAAAAAAGAAAACAAGAACTGCAATAGTATAAAATCACTGGTATAGTTATTTCTTTCAGGGCTATCCAAGCTGTCCTTACCAACAAATACCCTTTTTATTTGAACAGACACACAAATTAATATTACCAGAACCAGAAGCAATATAAATACATTCAATAACCCCTGAACTGACATCAAGCGGACATCATACTTAAATCCCATAATTTCCGGTATTCCCATAATTACTTTTCCAAAAATGCCAAAAATCGATTCCCCTTTCTCCCCAAAATTCAGATAGCTCAAGTCATTAAAGCTTTGAAAGATAAATCTCTTCCTTAACAATTTTTCCATTACGATATAACCGACGCCTGCCATTACACCTCCGCTTATATTGACAGCTGCATAACGTGTCTCGTTTAGGCCCAAAAGCCTCTCAATATTTTTCCTTGTCGGATAAATCATAAAGTCATAAAATTCCCTTTTCTTTATTAACAGCGATAAACCTGCACAAACTGCCGGAATGTGCAATATTAAAAGATACCGCAGTCCTCCCAATCCCATAAGGAAAGAAATAAGCAGCCAGTACAGGACACAAACCTTTTTCTTTTCGCTATAAAAAAAGACTCCCAAAGCAAAAAACATCAAAATAATATGTGGATAATAAAAACATCCGAACTGCACTATGCCCAAATATTCCCATGAATAGGGAATTAGCATTAATAATTCACATAAAAATATAACCCAACACTTCCAATTTAAACTCTTCCCAAGGAAAGCAACGGCTCCTCCACAAACCAAATATAAAATAATAGCAGTCAGCGCCCTGACTAACTGCCAGTTATCCGTAAAACGGAAAATAAACGCCGATATCAACTGAGTATTAACCACACGCAATTCCGTAGAATAATACCAGTTATCAGACAGCAACCACTTTCCCTGTTCTGCCAGCTGCCTGGCCAGGACCATCTCGCTAGACATATCCGAGTTGATTATATTATATATATAAAAACATTGTAGACGCAGAAGTTGCGCCGCAATATACCCCCCTCCGCCGATAATCAACAACATAAGTATTCTGTTCCCCTTATTTTTATTGTTCACCAGCTTCGTCCTCCAAATATACCGTTTCTTTACCATACCATCTTGCTATTATCTCGTTTTTCCAATCATGCTCATCCAGCTGTATATCATTGTAATAATACAACAAACGCGGGCGTGCTTTATACGGTTTTAATGTAACAACACTTTCATTACTTTCTAATAGTGCCTTCCTGTCAGCTGCCTCTTGAACATATTCCTGTAGTTCGCCTGTATAATAGGAATAAATTGCTGAGACGGAAGTTAACTCATTAAAACTTTTCGGACATATAGCTAGACCTATAGTTCCTATAACAAGAAAACCATAATACATCTTCATATCCTGTAAAGTAAGAATGTTTAACCTCACATCAGCCAACCGTCCTTTTATCCATCCCATAAAATAAAGAACATTAAAAACTATTAACAGTACAAATAAAATATATCTGACATTTTGTACCCTGCCTGCGGCTTCAATATTTTGTCCCAATCCGCCTGTTGCATATAATGTAGGGGTAAAACTAGAAGCAAACAAACAGAACGAAAACATCAGGAATAATAACGGGAAATGGCAATATCTCTCTACTCCGTTCTTTTTCTTTACCACATTCCATAAAAATGGGCATAAAAACATCAACGCAAATATTAAATACAAATTTGTCCATTCATTTATAAACTGAACTCCATATCTAAATGAATAATATATGGTTTGGACGACTCCTTTTTGCTGGCCGGTAAAAGCCGCCGACCGTATAGCATTTCCTGGAGCCATCATACTAATACAGAAGCCAACCATTAATACAACAAACGGAACAGCCAATATTCTTCCACTTTTTAGACGCTTGTAATATATAATTACTAAAATCAACGCACTTATTTCTACTGCCAATAAAGTACCTACATAGTTTCCCCCACCAATTATCGCGCTTAACACAACCGTCATAACCACACGTCTTATTCTTACTATTTTTTTGCTCTCTTCTTGGCAGGATATCTGAACGCATATCCCTATCATATATAGTAATAACGAAAAAAAGCCAAGATAATATAACGAACCATTAAACCAGTAAAAAGCCTGCACGGGATCGGGAACACATTGTATCATCAAAAACAAGATAAGTATGCTGATTGCAAACCAATCACACTTATCTCCATCTAAAAGCTCAATTATAATAACTTTAAAGAAAAACAGCACACTGCTGATGAGAAGAAACAGCAAAAGATATGTTGTTACAGTATAATAAGCGTCACCAAAAATCCCTGGTTGAATTGCCATGAAGAATATACCTGAATATGTTCCCTGCCAATTAAAGTAGCTGTTTTTAACCTGTGCAGCCGCGGCCAATATTATCTGCCATATTGAATGTGTTTGTTTCCAAGCAGAATATGCCAGGTAACCATAGGAATAATCATCTGCCCAGCCATGGTTATATCGTGCAACTAATAACAACGGTATTATGCTGAATACAAATACTAATCCTATACCAATAGTTACCTTAAATCGTATGTCTTTGCTTTTCATAATATATCTCCAAAATTGGTATTTAACCCCTTACCGCCTGCCCATCGCCTCTTTAATCTGCGTAGAACTGGTACTCTTCGTATATGGGAAGAAGTGTATATCCGCTCCTACCTGATTCAGCCTTTTTTTATCTATAATCCAGGACTCATTATTCACATAATCATCCCCGGAGAACAGGCAGTCAAATTTATACAATTCCCAGGCAGCCATCTTGTCAATATTATCCATGGTGACACCTACCGCTTTATCCACATACTTTAATGCCCCTATAATTTCCAGCCTCTCTTCAAACGGTATATACGGTTTCTTCCCTTTAAAATGTACAACCAGTTCATCCGTCAGCACCCCGACAATCAGATACTCACATTTTTCCTTTGATTTTCTTATTAAATTCAGGTGTCCTATATGAAACAAATCAAACACGCCTGCTACATAACCGATATTATAATCCTTCATCCTCTGTTTCCCCTTTATTATTCCTCATAGTTAAAAATTCTTCCATAATTCCGGCAATTGCTATGGATTCCTCTGCTGTCAGTTTATAATCGCTCTTCTCAAAACCATTCATAGCCGATACAAAATCGCTGATTTCATACCGCAGGCCGTCTCCTAAAAATTTAACAAAATACCGTTCATTCTGACTGGTATCTTCATAGCAGACTTCAAACTCCTGTGTCTTCCACCATGGCGCCGTAACCTTAATATAGCCCCTGGTGCCGGATATAATTAACTGTCCCTCTGATTTCACTCCCAACCCGGTCCTGGATTCAGCCAAGCTGTAAGGATATTTAACATATGCTTTTATATATGTATCCACCCCATTGGGAGCCCAAAATCCATCAAACCTCACCTCTTGGTAATTGCTTCCCAAAAGTTTTATGATTGCAAATAATGTATAGCTGGCCAGTTCTGTAAAGCTTCCTCCAGTCTGCGTATCCGTCAACTCTCTTAGGATAGGACTTGTCAGCTTTGTAAAACAGGCCTCCACATCCCTGATTGTCCCAATCACTCCGCTTCTGGCAATACTCAGCATCTGCACAAATCCCGGGCAATAAGCGGTCTTAATGCCCTCCATCAGAATACAGTTCTTTTCCTTTGCCAGGCTAAACAGTTCTTCAGCCTCTTTCCGGTTAAGCGTCATCGGTTTTTCACACAGAACATGCTTGCCAGCCAACAATGATTGTTTCACATATCCATAATGTGTCCCATGAGGCGATGCAATATATACCGCATCTATCTGATTAAAAAAATCGTCCAGATTAGCCGTATAAAACTTAAGCTCATTAGTCTCTGCAAATTTCCTGGCACTCTCCATTTTGGGGTTATATACACTCTCCACATAAATACCGCTGACATACTTTACTTCCGGTACCATCCTCTTTGCAATACGGCCGCATCCGATAATGCCCAGCCGTATGAGTGAAAAATTCTTCGCCCTCAGCATGGTGCTGGAAACATCCCTTGTGCGCTCCAGATACACCACCTGGCAATACTGCTTCAGATAGTCAAACGCCCCAATCCAATCGGAACCCACCGTAAAGATATCCACCCCATATTTCTGGATATCCTCTACCTTCTGCCCCACATGGTCCTCAATAATAATCTGGTCTGCCAATCCGGTCTGCCTGACATGCTCCACCCGATCCATCAGGGAATCCATGACATTCAGCTTTCCTCTGGATTCATCATAGTGCTCTGTAGTCACCCCTACAATTAGATAATCCCCTAATTTCTTCGCCCTTTTTAATAAACGATAATGTCCCTCGTGAAAAAGGTCAAAAGAACCGTATGTAATTACTTTCTTCATTCGTCTTCCATCCTCATAAAACTCGCATTTTCTCCAATTTTACCTTATCCAAGTATACTTCACGGGACTGGAAATGTAAATAGAAAAGGCTGGGAATCCAGCCTTTCAAAGGAGTTCTTTCATTTTATCCGGATAGTTGCTAATAATTGCATCCACCCCAGCCCTCAAACACTCCCGTCCCTGTTGCTGGGTATTGATGGTCCATACATGAACCTTTAACCCTCTTTCTCCCACCTGTTCCATTACTCCAGGATACTGCAGATTATAAAAGGACGGGTGCAGCGCGTCCGCGCTTATGGCTTGTGCATAAGCCGCCGGGTCATAAATACCGTCAGAATATAATACACCCGTCACTGCATCTGGCTTCATGTGCTTAATCAAAGCCACACTATTATGGTTAAAGGAAGAATAAATCACCCGTTTTGCCATCCCCAACCGATCAGTCAGCTCCAGAACCCGTTCTTCAAGCCCATCATAAAGATAAACCCCGTTCTTCAACTCCACATTAATCTTTAACGGAGTGTCTTTCAAGAGCTCATATACCTCACGCAGGGTAGGTATCCTGGCATCCTTGTATTCCGGATGGGTCCTGTTAAAAAGAAATCCCTTCAGTTCCTTCAGAGTAAAATCCCGGATGAACCCGCTGCCGTTGCTAACCCTGTCAATCCTCTCATCATGTGCCACCACCAGGTAACCATCGCGGCTCATCTGGACATCCAGCTCAACCCCATCAGCCCCCATCTCTGCCGCCAGCGCAAATGCTTCCAGTGTATTCTCCGGCGCATAGCCAGAAGCCCCCCTATGAGCCCAAACCTCTGTCATCTTTCATTGCCTCACTTCTATATATGCTTGTCCTCGCCGGCACCAAAGCGGATAAAGTCAATCAGATTCTCCTCAGGATTGATTACCATTACATCCCAGAGATCCTGTGATACAGTTTCCAGCTTCCGTTCGTAAACAATAGCGCCTTCCGGTTTCTTATCCATAAAATATTCGCATTTATTACAACCAAGGGAAATAATCGGAAAATCCCGTTTTCCGTATATCTGGTCAGCATGGTTATGTCCATGAACATATGCCATAATCCTGTGTCCGCCTCTATTGTGGCTTTCCAAAATATTGATTAGCTCCTCTCCGTTCCTGATTTTATCGCTCCAATAATGGATTTCCGGAAGAGGCGGGACATGAGCAAAGACCAATACGGAATATCCATCTGGCGTGTCCGCCAGTGTCCGTTCCACCCATTTAAGTTCCTTTTCCGGAAATCCATACCGCACCTTTTCACGATGGTCAAAGGATGCCAGGAACAGGAGCCTAAGCTTCAAATCCGGCCTATCCACATAATACCAGAAACTTTTTCCATCTCGTACCACATCAGACGGCAATTCGGCTTGATACAAGTCAAACTGCCCTTCATCATCCAGCACCTCAGGATTTCCTGAAAAATAATTGGAATCATGGTTTCCTTGTACCATATATACAGGCGTTCCCACACTCTGTAATCCGGACATAACATTATGCACATATTCTTCTGTCAGCGCCCTGGGCACCATTCCATCGGTAATATCCCCCAGATGGACAACTGCGTCAAAACCAGCCTGCTCGTGAACCGCCTGTATGTTGTCAATCGAATCCTCCCAGCATCCACCAACTACATAATGCGTATCAGCCAGAACAGCCAGTGTCAGAGTCTTTCCCTTCTTCTTTCTCTTTAATACCTTAGTCGCTGTATCCCGTATTTCGTCTGCAAATAATGTTTTTGGCTGATATTCCGTATATGTGGAAACAAAAGAGAGTATATTATCCAGATGTATCCCTGCGTCCGCGGGGATTGAAGCTCCATCTGCCCTTCTCAGACAGACGCGGAAATATCTGTCGTCATTAAAATAATAGTTTCCGCCTCTCAGCTGCGATTCATAGTAATCGTGATTATAGGTTGTCCAGTTTTCTTCCTTTTGGTAGCAATAGGTATAAATATATGTTCCATTTACTTCTGCATTGTAGGTAGCAACTCCATAACGATACGCATCATCATTCAGCTTCAGGTAACTGCCCGCTTGCGCATGGTAAATCCTGTAAGTTGCCATCCATGTATCATCCCCGGACTCAATCATTCCGGTATCAGGAGAAAGTTTTAATCCCACACCTCCTATGTCGGCCTTAAGTTCCTGCAAAACCAATCCCTTTTTTTCCGGTTTCGCTTTCTTTTTAAGCCTGGTTGGAAACAGAATATCATTCAGCCAATATACGTTTTCTATGTGAAGATAATACTCATCAAACCCCATCTCTTCTAACTGCAGCGCTATCTCACGATAATAGATATTGCATATAATAATCCGCAGCCTATCCCTAGGAATCTCTAGCAGTTTCTCCGGTCCGCAGACCATAATTCCATGAAAGGATTTTCCCCACTTTTCCCGGCCATTATCTACAATATATGCGGGCCTGAACCTTGCACCGAACCTACGCATATAGTCCTCAAACATATTGCCTGCGCCAAATATAACGATGGTTTTCCCTTCTGCGCCATTAAAAGTTTCTGCCAGCCTTTGATGGTATATCTGATATGGTGTTTCCGGGTCAAAAATCCCTGTATGTCGCGGCATCCTAAGTTCCTCCGAAGGATACTCCATATACTTTCCCATCATCATACCCAATAACCGGTCATATCCTGCCGGAACATCGAATTTACAGCCTTCAAATAATAACTGCGCTGTTTCATTGAAATCACTCCGGTAATACACCTGATAATCATCTGTATTAAAAGCCGCAGTAAACGGACGAACGTAATATCCTTCCTCTTCCGGGCAGGCTGCACATGCCTCCTCATAGCTTCTTAAAAGCTTTTCCCTGCCTTCCCGTTTAATAATCATCCGATATGCATACTTCTTTAATCTGGATAATGTCTGAAATTCCGGTCTGCCCTCACCGAAAGTTTGAATCAGACAAAGTCTTTTATATATTGCAATCTTTCGGAGCTGGTTCTTACGCTTTTCCTCATTTTCAAACACATAATCCAAAGCCAGTATATCTATCCATATTCCCCAATTATTGCTGCCATTAATCTCCCAATATTCGGCCCCTGTGGTATTGCTGTTACGCAGTCTGCACATACTCCCCCGGAATATGCCTGAATCATTTTCGTTGGTATGAAGCGTATATGGAGCGCTTAATTCAGATACCGCCAGTTGTTTAAAGGTTTCATAGTCTCTTCGCGGCATAACAACATCCACATCATCATCCCATGGAATAAATCCCTGGTGACGCACCGCCCCCAACAATGTACCTGACCAGAGATAATAGCGAAGTTGGTGTGCATTACAGAATTCTTTGAAAACCTGCAGTAAATCCAACTGTACCGCCCATAGCCTTCTCGTCTTTGCCGGTACTGCGTAACCACATAAGCCTTCTGTATTTCTTTCAATCATAATATCTGCCCTTCCTAGTCCAGTAGTAATTCTGCATTTCGGTTCATTTGATTTATATCCACACCTGTCCAGCGATAAAAATTCTGATATACATCATACCTCCGGTTATCTGCTACAAACCTGTCCTCTTCTTTGCGGAAAATATCCCACAATTGTACCAGACCATATCGGTTCTTCATTTCACTAATAGGAACCAACTGCTCTGCATCTGGTGTAAAAGCATAGGTATACATCAGTGCCCTGTACATGGGATATGCAGCCGGATAATTTTCTTTCACAAATTCCTGATCAAAATAAAACAGCTGACCATTTATATAAAAACAATTAAAGGGAACCATATCTACATAACACTGCTTAAGAATCGGTCCATATTCCACCAGTATTTCTTTGGCCTCAGGAAGCTTGTTTTCCCCATCCGGGACAATCTCAGAGGATTTCAATATGTTTTTATACAACATTTCAAAAATAGCTTCAAACGTTTCCCTATCTCCCACTGATACCAACTTTCTCAAATAATCAGAACAGGTTATATCCGGTATGAAAGGCATAACCACAGCATCCCCCTCTATCTTGTGCGGAACGACAGGGATTCCCCTCTTTTCTAGCTCCATCATATTATTGTAAACACTTTCAATACTCGGCTGGCCGTCACGATATAACGCCCGTTTTTTTACTATCCACCCCTCTTTCTTTTCTCCTTTTCTCGAAATTTCATGCACACACGTGGATAATCCGTGCTTTTTTCCCCGGTCTGTGGTTACCGCTGCAAATAAGACAGAACTGGACTCTCCATCAAGGCTGGACTCTGTCAAAAAGGAATTAGCAAAGAAAGGAAATACTTGATTGTCAATCAAATCACTATAAAGCTGTTGTTCCGGCACTAATAATGTACTCTGGTTTCTATGATAAAACAACAGTCTTTCACCCAAATCCTTTTGAGGTAAATAGTTATCGGAATAAATCATTTGAGCCAGCTTATAATCAGGGAGCGGGTAATAAAACTTCACATTTTTAAATCCTGCCTCCTTCATAATATTTAATAATTCCTGCCTACTGAAAGTATATCCCTTAGCGGCCTGTGGATAATGTTTGATACCCGCAAAAGGCTTTCCCGTATATGTTTCTACTTCTCCACAGAAGTATCGAAGTCCATATCTGTTGTCCACTGCGGCCAGCAGTCTCCCATTTGGCTTGAGCAGTGTTACAATCTTCTTCAGATATTCGCTGTATTCCTTGGAAGATTTGCTCCCACCACATTGGCGTTCCAGACAGCCCACCATCACTATATAATCAAATTCTTCTTCAAACTCTATATCCAGAATATTTCCGGCATAAATATCCAGATTATGCCTGTCTTCATAACGTCTGCAGATAGCTTCAGCCTTAAACAGGCCATACTCCACGGTTGTCACATGCGCTGCGTGCTCACACAGAAGACCAGTCAGAGCTCCAAACTCCCCACCAACCTCCAAAATAGAGGCATCTTTTTTCCACTCGTACCAATTAAGGATGGATGTCCTCATATCTGACAGATGATAAAACACCTGCCAGCGGTCATCCTCCGCCAATACATGGGAAAAATCCCCATTAGGATGATTCTCAATATAAGCCCGTATATCTTGATTCACCCGGATGTTTTTCTGCCCGTTTCCTGTTCCCTTATAATATTCCTTATGAAGAACTGCCATGCTATCTCCTCCAAAAATATGCTTTCATTTTTCTTTTAAATTGAGATAGTCAGATAAATAAAGCTACTACACACTATTGTACTTCAAAGATATACGACCTAAATACTTTCTTATTCTTCTACATACCATGTTACATCTTTAAATCTCTACGAATATATCATTTAATAAAAATCTCTAGTAAAAGCTCCTCTATAAAATAGGGGACATAATCCCGAAGAATTGACTATTTCAAATCTTTAATTTCTTTTCTGATGTATTAGTTATTCGTTGTTAATGTAAAAATATCTTGATAACATGCGTAATCATAATACTGTTTCAATCCGATATTTTCTAATTGTTCTATAACCTTTTTATTATCTTTTATAGCAATTACTATAAAAACTTTATTTGTATCACTTATCCTACTAAAATGCTTTATTTCTACGCCATTCAATCTCCTTCCATCCTTTTCCAAATCATTATCAATAAAATATTCAACCTGAATACCAGGATACTGTTCTAGAATTCTTCTGCATATTCTTCCTGTTCCAAATATAACGATAGTTTTTTTCATTACACTATTTAAAATAACTTTTATCTTCCCTCCCTCTTCATGATTCCGGTTATAATCACCAAGTAGATAAAACTTATTCTTCATAAATTCAGCAACGTTTATATATCCATTGCCACCATAAACTCTATCCTCAAAATAAGCACCAGAAAACATTTTTAAGTCCAATTCGTTAATATTCCTTAGAAAAGCCTCAAAGGGTAACGAAACTTCAAAACTTTTAAAAGATACGTAATCTAAATACTCTGAAAACATTTTAAGGTAATCTAAAACAAATTCGAGCGCACTTTGATGAATACTTTTCAAAATAAATAAATCTGTTATTACTTTATTCTCCTTCCCAAATGTTAAATATAATCGGCCATCACGAGCTTTATTAACAGCTGTACACGCAGGATGATAATCCGATAAAATATGTTCTCGCAATAATCCAGTTATTGAAGGTGAAAAATCAAAAAAATTCTTTATATTAAATTTTCCTTTTCTACTCATTTGAAAACTCTTTATCGCATCCGAATGTACAAATAGTACATCATTATTTTTCATAGTGGCTAAATTAAATGCATATTGAATACTTCCAGAATACCCCATATCGAAGGCAATATCTTTTTTATCAATCCATGAAAAATATTCCTTTAAAAGATTTTTGTTTCTTTTATTTTCTTCTTCATCGTATATATTCTCTGAGTAATATCGCATAAAAGATTGATATTCATTTTTAGTTTCAAATAATTTATTATAATTATAATTCAGACTAATATCATCCATTAAATCTTTAGTTAATTTTGTATGACAACATTGTAACAAATCAAGAATATCCTTCGGAGCATATGCATGAAACTCTATTGGTAAATTCATTAAATCAGTTTTGCAATTAACATAAAAAGGCATTAAAAGTTTTCTTGAAACATATATATACGCTGAACTTATTCCCTTTTTTGTAATATCTCTCCAAATATCATAAGCCTGCTTTATGAGGAAACCATCCCGAGACATAAATAATATTCTGTTATAGTTTTTTGTATTCAAAGAAATCCATTTCACCAATCCAAGTAAATGCATCCCCACAACATAGTACCCAACAAATTTAGGATCAACATTATAATCGCTTCCTTTAACAAAGGTTCTAAACGGATTATCAAAATACTTATTAGCAATCATTGAAAGCATAGAACCATAGCCAATTGATTCTTCTACCTTTTCTTTATCTATAAAGCCATTCGTAAGTTGTTCATAAGCATTACATGCAAAACCAGTTGAAAGATAATTAACTTTATTTTTAAATACATCTATTGTTTTAGGAATATATACTGCATGTATACCCTTTCTTTCAGCCATAATTATATCATTATTAAATGTATCACCCATATGTATTATTTGCTTTGAACTAATCCCTAATTTATTTAAAACACATTCATATAAAGCACCTGTATTTTTTAATACTCCTTCCTCTGATGATAAGAAAACTCGTTCGTAACCAAAATACCCATTTTTCTCCAAAATCTCTGTTACTGTTTCATAATCTAAATACATATCCGAGATAAAGATTCTTTTCTTACCTAAATATCCCGCATATTCATATAGCTCTTTCACAACCTCACGAACATTCGTAAACTGAATTTCAAGTTTCTTTTCCTTATGTTTTAATATATTACAAATTTCAATAGGAATAAAAAATTCTTTTTCGATACTTGCATAAATGTCATCTATTGTCACATCCTCTTGATCTTTATGCTTTAAATGCATCTGCTCTCTCGCAATTCTTTCCCCGTCTATTCTGATTGAATGAAAACTCATTCCGCATGTATAGTTCTCCTCAAAAGTTTTATCTAGTAAGAAAAACAAATCTTCAGGACAATAAAAAGGACGAACAACTGCAGTATCAAATATATCAAAACTTATATATAAATATTCCTCTTTTCTAATTTCCTTTTTTATTTCTTCAATTGAATCATTCCACTCCGCTTTTATTGAATCAAAAAACACATCATCAGTACTCAACTTTTCTTCATAATGTCCAAAAAAGTCTTCAAAACATTTCTCAGCCTTTTTCTTATCTTCATCCAATAAAATACTCTTTATCCCATTTTTCCATAAGCGTTTATAATAATCACGAAAACAGTCAAACTTTTCTTTCTCTTTTTCAGAAGCTCCAACACTCTCCAAAAAATCTTGTACAAACTTAAAGACATAGAATATATCGTGTATATTCTTTTTATATTTCTGATAATTCATTTTATTTGAATCAGTTGAACTGTCTTTATTTTGACAATAATAATAGACACAATTATTAATCTTTTTAAATCTTTTAGAAAAATACAATAAAGGAAAAGAGAATGCTATATCCTCAGTCATTACAATATGCTCTACTACTTTTTGGTAATAATGCATACATTTATCCCACAAAGACTTTTTATATAATTTATTCCATATTGTATGCCACCTATAACATTTCCCCTCAAGTTCAAGCCACTTATCTCTTATTTCTTCACCCACTAATATTTCATTAGGGACCGCCAAACCATGAAATTCCATAACCTGCATTGTATTTTCAACTAAAACAGTCTCACTCATAACAACATCAAGATTATCTTTGACAGCTGCATCCACTAATAACCTATAATAATCAATCCCAACATAATCATCACTATCCAAAAAGGCTATATAATCACCATTCGCTCTTAAAGCTCCTGATATTCTTGCTCTGAACAAACCTTTATTACATTCATGTACTATTAGCTCAATTTTCTTTCCTAATTTTTGATATGAATCCACAATATCCTTCACATTCCCTGTAGAACCATCGTCAACAACAATTATTTGTAAATTTTGATATGTCTGTTCAAACAGACTCGTTAAACATCTTTCCAAATATCTCTCTGTGTTATAAACTGGAATAATAATTGATACCTTTTTCATAGCTAATTAATCTAATAAATAAATTATATTAGACTTTTCCTCCCTATTCTGTCAAGTGATTTTTCCTTAAAAATCAAGGAATTTTTTGTTGTTACCTTCAGATAAATGAACCACGATGATGGACATTTCTCTGTATCTGGTACGAAAGCAGGGGTTTGGGTATACGAAAAACGTCTTGGTTTTCCGTTCTACATTGCCGTTTGTATACCCATCCTCCTACGGCGGCGAACCTCCCGTGTCTACCAGGATCACCCCGCCCGAAAGCGCGGGGCCTAACTTCCTTCGTTCCGCCTGTCCATAACCTGGGTGCCAACCCTGCTCCTTTGCAGGGTCATGCCCTATGGAAAATATTCCTGCCGACTACTGGCTCATTCTTTCTCTAAGTCTTACTGACCTGTTCCGTATGCTTCCTGTCCCGGCACCTTGCGATGGACGTTTTCCCGGTTCGCCCCGCATACCTTTCAGCCTGCCACCCCATTTGCCAGGATCGTGTAGAATAAACTGCGCTTGTATAAGTAATATATTACACCATTTTTTATTACGTAAACTTTACAAATTCAATAAAACATCACCTACTATTTATTACTCCCTCAATGTCTATTTAATTTAAGCTTTCCTAATCCCATATCTTCATAAAGCGATAAATCATTCAATTCTTTACAATGTTCGTTGGTATACTTCAGATTCTTATATCCGTACAATATATCACAGATTTTCTTGTTGATTTCTACTCCATCAATAAATAAATTTTCTATATAATCTTTAAAAAATTCTGTTATCGTACACTGGACATCATTAACAAACCGAAGTTCGTCTACACTTCGAGGTTCTTCCCCATAAATAGGGGTTCCATCATCAGAGAAACTAATCACTGACGGCATGGATGATGTAAAAATTGTCTCTAAAAACCAGTAATCTTCGAAAGTATGACTCTTATACTCATAATTCAAAATGGTATCTTTTATGTTACTATTTATAAATCTTTCAACATGCTTTAACTTCTGCTTTTTTTTATCATTGATATTATAATAACATAGATATATACTATCAAAAGAAAACGCATCCATTCTTTCCAGATAAAGCTGACATGTACCTGATGAAACCAAATCCACAAATACATATTTATCATCCTTATTAAGTTGATTGCTAATCATATATTTTGAATAGTTATCCTTAATTTTTTTTGATTTTTCAATAATTACCTTTTTATTTTCTAATGCATAATCTAGATTACTTTTTATGCTAATTTCATTATATGATGTTAACTTCTCCTTTTCTATTCCGAACTTCCTTTGAATCATTTCATATACATCAAATGCATATGGTTGATTGCATAACCATTCAATATCATTTTCATTTTCAATCAAAGAATTTGTAACAACCATTCGAGATGTTAAAAAATACAATGCTTTTGGGAGCATTTGCCTATTTTTAATCGAAATGAACATATTATATAAGTCATAAAATAAGTAACCATCTCTTGCAGCAAAGAGTACTCTATTATACCTATTTCTCTCGATTATTTTTATAAGCCAAATAATAAAATCCACAGCTATACTAGCAAGAAATAGGTATGCAAAATCCTTAATATTATCAATTTCCAAAATGCCACCTGTATTATAAAGTGCAAATGGATTATTAAAAGCTCTAGAAATAAAAAGTCCTACAAGGGAACGTTCGTTTACATTTCTCAAGTATCCACGAATTTGCGAATAACTAGATATATCTAACATATCGCTTGCCTTTTTTATTCCAAAAGCATCCATACCACACAATCCCGCAAAATATACATCGGAAATTTCACTATCTCCAATATGTAAGTATGTTTTTCCCGGACATTCTTTTTTAAATATATCAAATAGGCCACTGCACTTTGATGCTTTATGTTCACAAGAGACATATAACTTTTTATAACCTTTAATGCCTAAATTATTTAGGATTTCATCTATAATAGAAGATGAAAGATACATGTCTGAAATCAAATAAACTTTCTTACCAATTTTTAAAGCAAAATTATAAATATCAACCATCTTTTTTCTGGTTATTAATATGTTTTTCTCTATTTCTACCTCTAATTCCATTAACATCTGTCTTGTGGTATCATCTATATCAATCAACAATTGTAATTCTTTGTATATTTCTAATAGATTTGGATTCGATGTAATAATATTCTTTTCTGCCTTTTTACGATAAAATGCGTATTTACCACTATACAGACCATTTTCTCGTGCTTTCTCTTCAACTATAAAAAACACATCACTTGGTAAAAATGTTTTTCTCATAATTAATGTATCAAATATATCAAAGCTTATTATCTCATGTTTAATAATTTCAGATTTCAAATCTTCTTCACTTTTTTTAAAATATGGACTATATTCAACCGCATCATTAATATGCCCTATTACATCAAATAAATTATTACCCTGGATATCATATAATAATATATGATTACAACTACAGAAGTTAGCAATACGATTATACACAGCTAGCGTAGCATTCCCTTGCGTAACCGAAATTATAATATCTACCTTCTCTTCTAACAATTCATTATAAGAAATAATCTTTCTATTAACAAACCATCCCTCTTTCATGTTTCTATCCATTATACCTATAATATTATCTATATCTACGTTTTCTAAAATTTGTCTTGTTTTATCTCCTGTTCCATATAAAACGATTTTTTTTCCATGTATGTGGCGAAGCATTTTTTTAAACAACAATACACTATCAAAATGTATTTTTTCTGAATTTATTGTCAGGCCACACTTTTTTCCATCTAAGCCATAAATCTGTATAAAATTTAACGAACAAATATCTGTAACATATTTGTATATTTCACTAACTTTATCAGGTGAATCAAGAATAATCAAGACCTCAATATTATATTCTTCAAAGTCATCTAAACATATAAAAGGGGGATTTGAGAAACAATTTTTCTTCTCCATATAACACATTATACCAATAATATTAAAATCATTAAATATTGAAAAAATTGCTTCAGTATATCTTTCATCACCACATAATACAATTCTTTTATTTTTTATATCATTAAAATTCTCTTTAAAAATTTCTATGACTTTTTGTGTTTCTAGTAACATCTTTTACCTCTTTTCATAATAATACAACATTTGGAAAATGAAGTTCTTTTAAATATTCACTGACCTCTTTGCTATATTTTTTTCCAACTGCTACAATTACAACTATATCGTCCTTTAACGGAATCATTTCTTTTATGTTTTTTACAGGTACATTATTAATTGATTTTGAATTGCTTTTACAGTCGGTAACAGCAAAACTAGTTATAACTATATCTTTTTCTGTTAGTACTTTATATACATCTTCGGCCAAAAGGCCTGCACCATATATAATCACATCTTTATATCTTCTTAAATCATTAACGATATTTTCCTCTATATTATCATATAACATTCCTGTCAACCTATTTCCAAATATGATTTGATATAGATGTTTAATAGAAAAATTGTCAATAAGTTCATTATATTGCACATTTATATTGTTATTATTAATATCTCTTTGTATTCTATTCAAAAATCTACTCATATACGATTCTATAGAATTATTAACCTTATAAGTAAATTTAAATTCATGCATAATCCAAAAAACCAGCATATAATAATATCCCACAAAAAGGCATTTTATATTCCACTCCCGTTTTCTTTCATTCATTATTGATTGTTCTCTATGTCTATATATGTAATATTTTTCTCTAATACAGCATACCCGCTGACATAGTAATAATGCCATAAATGTAAAGGGTATATCCTCATACAATATTCCCTCTATAAAGTGTAAGTTATTTTCAAGCAGAAATTTTCTGTTCCATAACTGTACCCAAACTGCCGATATCATTTCGCCATTCTCAACAAATTTTGCAAAAATCTCACCACCAGTGTATATTCCTTTATAAGAATTTACTCTTTCCCAAAAATTAACATGATATTTTCGCCTTAAATCATTTGTCTCTGATTCATGGTCAGCCTCAAATAAAACCACATCTAAATGTTCTCTATCCCCAAGTTCAATTAGTTGCGATAAAGTTCTATTACATAGTTTATCATCTGAATCAATAAAATAGATATACCTTCCTTTTGCTATTTTCATTCCAAGATTTCTATTGTATGATAATCCCTTATTTATTTCATTCTGAATAATAAATACTCTTTTATCTTTTTTAGTATATTGATTAAGAATCTCTAGCGAGTGGTCGGTTGAACAATCTTCTATGCAAATAACTTCAAAATTATCAATATCTTGATTAAGTATGCTGTCTAAACAATCAGCTAAATACTTCTCAACATTATAGACAGGAACAATAAATGAAACATCCACACTTTTCATCACTATTATCCATTCCTTTCACTTTTTTCATGCAAAACATCATAAAAATAATCTGCATAAGTCTATTTTTACGTTATAATTCTCTTTATAGCAAACTCGGTATACTACTAATCACAAGAAAGTGAATGAATTGTTTGGCTTGCCGGATACCCAAATTATGATATGTGTGGCCCACCTTTTCATACCGGATAAAATTTTAGCCCCCCTAAAGATATCTCCTTTGGCCTTAATTACAAAAGATTTTAAAAAGGTGCTTTTTGAACTCCGTAATATCATTGACGACCACATCACTTCGAAACAGGTCGGTAAACTTAAATTCATCAAAGCACATTATGAAACTTACGGATTCCGGAAAAGCAGAGCTTCTCGTTTTCAGTTTTTCTCACAATTAATCTTTACACTTAGGTCCTAATAATTCCAATATGTTTTCCCTATAAATTCAGCCAAAAGAAAATCTGTTTCAGTATTAATATCCACGGCTTCAAATTTGTCCACACCATATATAAAAGGATTTTTACCTATTCGACATCTATATTTCAACAATGCTTCTCTTGTTATTCCATAAAGACCTGTAGTTTCCTCAATAAGAGGAATCATATCTTGACTTCTAGGCAATATATTAGGACGATAGTTAACCGGTAAATTGTTATACCAATAAAAACCATGACTCTTTAAAGCTGTAAAACATGAATCATAAATTTCACTATTAATCAATATATCATAGCAGCCCTTTATTGACTTAGCTTGTAAAAATGGAGCTGTTGCAAACAATTGAAAATAATAATCATATTCAGGGTATAATGATATATGATAATTTAACAGATCATTACCATTTGCAGTATTATGCGCCAGTATATCTAACCTATCGATAATTTTTATCTGCTTACTAATAGCATATTTTTTTATTTCCTCACTATTGGTATCTACGAAAATATCGTCAAAACAATTGGCCTCTAAGGCATGTTCCACGATATATCTGTAAAGAGGTTTTTTATTTAATAATCTACAATTCTTGCCTGGCACTCGTTCAGAGTTTGCTTTAATCGGAATAAAACATGCTGTTTTCATCTTTATATCCATTCCTTTCGCTTCGCTCAGGCACGGAACGTCATGAAAATAGTTTCCCTGAGCTTATTTTTTCACTATAATTTTGTTTATAGGGAACTCGGTATACTACAAACCACGGTGAGGTGAGCGAACTGTCTGACTTGACAGATGACCGTATTTTTATATGTGTTGTCCGCCTTTTCAACACAAATAAGTGCGATTTATAGACACGTAATCTTATCTTTGTATAAACAATCTCGTTTACGGCTTAGGCTTCTTGCGCTCACCGCTCCCTATCAGCAGGAACTTGCCATTCTTCAAACCGCTCCTGGTATCAGTAGTGATTTCACTGCCATCGGCATCATTTCGGAAATTGGTACCAATATAAAGGCTTTTCCTTCGGCGAAACACTTATGCTCACGGGACGGCCTTACTCCGACCAGCAATGAAAGTTCAGGGAAGAAAAAATCTGTCCGGGTTTCCAAAGGCGGATGCTATATCAAACCGTTAGTCCAGTGCGCTAACGCTCTTGTTAAAAGCACAAAGCATCCTATAGTTCGCAACCACTATCTCCGTATCAAAAAACGTCGCGGTCGCAAGAAAGCAATTATCGCAATAGCAAGAATGCTTCTTACCGCATTATACTATATGTTGAAGAACGGTGAAAACTATAATGCAGAACTTTAAGGAAATCCAATTTGCTAGCAGTTTGACCGTGAAATCACGGTAGAGCAGGCAATCCTTATCGCAAAAAATCAGGGTTATAAAATAAGGTCAGCAACTGCATAACCTTTACTTCTCAATATTTAATTTTTAAAGCCGCCGAACGATGGCTTATTTGCTGTGTACTTAAGATAATGGATACCTTCTACTTCTCATTTTCAATCTTTCCCTCCTTTGAATTACAAAAATAGCTCATCAAAATCTACTCTTTCAAATACCTCCAGATTGCCTCCACGAGTGGCATTATATATTTTTATCCCATGAGAACATGCATATTCTTTTGCCTTTTGATATCCTATTAAACATTCTTTCATGGAAAATGGATTAACCTGATTCGTTTTTGATACGTATTCTTTTACAAAATGGTTAGCTACGTCATTCGGATTAGATGTATATGAAAAATCTACTCCCAGCAAATATATACTCTCAAAACCTAAGTAGCATGCTAATTGAAGCGCCGCATATGCTACTGTATAACCCATATAAACTTTAATTGCTACATTGTCGCTAAATGCAATCTCAGATGTATCCGGCGAATACACATGATTGTGAAAAATGTATATATCATCCTTCTTTTCTAATATATCAGTTTCTGTATCTGGACAGAACTTATTGGGTACATCTAATTGCGAAATAAATTCTTTGCATTCTCTTAATATTTTACGGTCCCATGCAATATAGTATTGTGGCCTCCAACTTGTTTTAGAAAAAGCAAGAAAAATCTTATTTACACTAATACAGATTTCATTATGGGCTTTGAGTGTATTCAAATCCTCTATTCTTAAACTAGGACCTGTGCAGACAATAAATCCTCTTTTTCCACTCTCGGCATTTTTAAATTTTTCTATTTCAGTATTTTTATATCCCATAATTCTATCAGAAAAGTCAAAACAATTTTCCTCGATCCAAGAGCCATTATGAATCAGTCTTTCTGGTACTGTCACGAAAATCCTACCTGAATCAAAACCTGTTTGCTCGATTCTTTCAATAAATCTATGATGATTATATATTTGTTTACATGCTAATATAGTGTTCGAATCAGCTCCTCTGTGAGGCAAAAGATATACATAATGACAACCTTTTCGCACCAAAAATTCATATAACAAAACACCGAATAAATCCAGTCCATAAACCACATTACACGCATTCACATCATAACATATTGGAAGGTATTCAAAGATACTTTTTATTCCATATCCCTGTAATTCAGAAGGATTTCTAACTAATATAAAATATTGATATATCTTATGTGCTTTTAATTGAGCCTCTATATCTTGATATGCTAATGGGGTTACCACAATGAAATACTTCTGATATTTCTTAAGATATGTTTCAAAACTCACAATGGGTATGGAATCATAAGCTTCAAGAACACTAAATACTAAATTATTATCAATAATGGCCTCTACATTTTCTTGTCCAATATACTCAATAAAATCTTTCCCTCTAATACCGATTCCCCATACAACTATTTTTTTGTCAAATTTCATATTGTTTATCCTCTCATTCACTAAATCCCTCGCATTCACACAACTCAATTATCCCCATATCCTTATGCAGCATAAAACAGCACAATTTACCATCCAGACAAGAAGCAGGCATGGGTTCTGAAAGCATTATATGCCCCCCTTCCCGCATTTTTTTCACTGCAGCATTCATATCATCTACCTCATAACAAAAATGATACGGGGTATTTTTATACCTCTTTAATAACCCCCAAACAGATGATTCCTCCCCATCAGGTTCTATCAGCTCTATCCGATAATCACCATTAAGCATAAAAACGATATGAATCTTTCTCAGCGCATCATACGCTTTCTCCTTTTCCACAATAAAACCAAGCTTTTCAAATAAAAATTTACTTTTATTCAGATTCTTCGTTAAATATCCCACATGATGAATTTTCATAAAATCTACTCCTTCATATACATAATCGCATCCACAATAGAACGGACTGATGTCATTGCCACAATTTTATCTAAACTTAGTTCAATTTTAAATTCCGATTCCAGCGCCGACATAATCGTCATTTGTGCAACACTGTCCCAATCCTCTACGTCTTCCATTGTCATATCTTCAGTAACCGGCAATTCCGGAGCATCCAATACATCTCTTAAAATATCAGCAACTTTTTCAAATACATTATCTCTCATCTTCTTTTTCCCTCTTATAGACTAATCACATGATTTTTATTCTGATAATGGACAATTTCCAGTTCCCAGGTACTGTTTCCATTCTCATCTTCGTCCTGCTTTACAAAACCAAACTCCGCAAACTTTTCTTTTAATATCTGATTTTTTGCCCCAGGAATATAGTAGCCCTTGATCTTTTCAATTTGGTTATCCATACACCACACCACAGCAGCATCCATCATCGCATACTCCATATTTCGTTTAAATACACGGCAGCTCATCACAAACAGACAAATATGAAGTATGCTGTTCTTCTTTTCCCCTATCATCAGGCTTACAATTCCATTATCGCCAAACACATCTGACAGCTGTCCATATAGCGTCATATAGCTGGAATCCAGCATTATCCTACGCACTTCTTCCTCCGTACAGCGAAGCATTGTAAAATTAAACTGATTTGTTTTATTAATCAGCTGAGTAATCCGGCTTACATACAAAGGTTCAAACTTTTTAATAACTGCCTTCATTTGGAGATTCTTCAGAAAATCATCATAATCCACAAACGTTTCCTGAAACCTGGAACGTTTTTCATTTTCACGATACATTTCATTTCGCTTCAAGTCTTCTTTTGTCAGGACTGTTGACTCAAAATATCCTGCTGCATCTAATACCTGTATGAACCGTTCCGCCTTATCCTCATTTACAATGGATACCATCGGCAAATTGGTTTCAACCAACCTTCTTTCTGCCGGATTATCATCTATAAATACAATCTGTTCCAAACCTATGTTCAGAGCCTCAGCTATATATTGCAGATTAATATCCTTATTCTCCCAGTTACTGCGAACAACCGCAAAATCTTTTGCACGCAGTACACCTGATGGATGTTCTAACCCCTCCTCAACTGATTTCTGTTCATTTTTAGAAACAATAGCGAGTAAAATCCCACACATTTTTAACCGTCTTATATATTGCTGCCATTCAAGATACATCTGTCCGCTAGCTGTCTCCGCACCCAACTCAATATTTTCTGCGCCACAGTCTCCAATAACTCCTCCCCAAAGTGTATTGTCTGCATCTAACGCAAGCACTTTTTTATTCTTACCAAAAAGCGATTTTACAATAGTAAATAAATTATAAGAAAATTCTGGTATAGCATTTATATTCAAAGCGTATTTATATAAATACCAATACCTTGGTTCCTGCCAACTGCGCAATCCAAAGCAAGCGGATATTCCATCTACATCATGAACATAGAAGTTGGCATGTGATTGCTTATAACGGTATATGTAATCATTTAACCGAAAGACAAAATTACTGCCTCCAGCTTCATCTGCTATGTCCTGATTTCCTAAGATTCGATATAGAGGCCTTTCAAAATTATTCTGGATGATTGGACAGCCATAGCGCTTCTCAAGCTGTTCCCACATCATTAAAAGCTTATCTTCTTCCTGCTTCAATTTATCCTTGATATGATTTTCGCTGTCAGTGATGTCCGGCATACTATTAATATTTCTTGTGCTGGTATGAATCCATATAACCTGAGGTCTAAAATGCTCTAATTCTGGATTATCAAACACTGCATCTTCCCAGTATTTTCCGAATTCAGACTGATAAAATTGCGGTCTTATACCCTCGTTGAGCAGGAACAACTCCAGTATATCACATATATCCGCTACCGTAGAACCACACAGCACCGCAATTCTGATTTCCAGCCAATTTTCCCGCTGCTCTAGACATCTTTTCTTTAATGCCCTCTTTTTTCGCAGCACCCCTACACTGTCAAAAGGATACTCTAATTCTTTTATCATAACACATTATCCTATTCTGGTTAGCTTTCCGTATTGTCCGCACTCTTCGCAATCTAGAGCCTTTAAGAGTTTGTAACGCTTTCTCTCGTTTACAAATGTAAACACATCTATTCCCTCCTTCTGCAGACAATTTACCAAGTAGCTTTCCAGTACAGTACCGTACGGTAAATTTCTATGTTCCGGATGTACAATCAATCCACTTGTCACTGCCAAATTGGCTATCTCTGCAAAAGTTGCTATATGAGCAATTATATGGTCTTGGGCTCTAATCACATAACAACGCCCCATTCCATTTTTCATACGCTCACATAATTGTAACGAAAGTTCTGATTCTTCATAATTTTCTGAAAATAAAGAATCCATTCTCATCAAACGTGCAATCTCATCAGAATCTGATGGTTCCGCCTTCTGAATATGTATCTTGTCCGATATCAATGTTTTATAATGTTGAAAACGAAATACATGGCCAAAGTTTTCTTCATAATATTCTTGACAATATACATTTTTTCTCAATCGTTCAATTATATCTCTGCGCGCCGATATCATTCTTATACTATATTCTTGAATCTTGTCCAAAACCGCATCCAGGCTCCAGTCCTCCGAAGCAGCATAAAGCTGCAGACTGTCATAATATTTCATCAGCACCAGATTCATGCCATCTTCTTCCACCCAAACCTGCATATGCGGGGAACCAAAACCATACTTACAAATATCCATATAAATATACAGACAATTTCCTAAATCTTTTTTTAAATAGCCTAACAGAGAATCCCTGTCCTCTTCTCCTGCCAAACGCATGCTCATTTTCTTTTCCTTTACAAAATACTTTTTAACGCCTGAATCAGCTCATCATTTTCTTTTCGGTTTTTCACTGCAAGTCTAATGTATTTCTCTGACGGGACCCCATCTTTTGCCGTCAAATCTTTAATCAGGATATTATAATCTTTTACCAGGATATTTGCCACATCCTTCGCATTAATCTTCCCGTGAATGCAGCACATAATGTAGTTTGCCTGGGACGGGTATACGCGCAGGCCTCTCAATTTCTCCAACTCCGCAATCATGCGACTCCGCTCTTCTGCAATTTTATCACAGGCATCCAGATAATCGTTTGCATATAACCCATGGATTTGAAGAAAGTATTCTGCCATTGAATTAATATTCCAGATCGGCATCTGGTTTCGCATTTTTTGTAATATTTCTGTGTTTGCCGACGCTGCAATACCTAACCGCAGGCCTGGGACACCATACGATTTACTAATGCTTTTAATCACCAGCAGATTGGTGTATGTTTGCAGCAAGTCATCATCTAATAATGTATATCGGATATCCCCATCTGCGAAATCAACAAAAGATTCATCAATAATACACAGAACATCCTTCTTCCTGCATTCATCAATAATCCTCATCATGTCCTTCTGTAATATAAAACTGCCGCTTGGATTATCAGGATTAATGAGAGCTACCGCATTCATTCCATCAATTCTCCTTAGAACGTCGGCAGAGCCCACATTAAAATCAACCTCCGAACTATATAGCCTGTGAACTGTGCAATTCTTAAAACAGCGAACATATTCATTGAATACAGGTACAACTGTCAGAAGATTTCCTTCCAACACCTCCCCAAGTACATTGATGAGCTCCGCTGCACCATTTCCTACCAATATATAATTCTCATCGACCCCAAACATTCTTGATGCATTCAAGTTCTGTGTCTGGAGGCCAGAAGGATACTCCCTCAACAGTGTCTCATAAAAATATCTCATATGGTCCACCATTTTCTTTGGAGGATAGTAGGGATTCACCAGATAACAAAAATCCCTTAGTTTAGGGAACCGCCAAAAGCCGCCATAATTATTATCATATGCATGAAACTGTTTATCATCTTCAGCAAAAATAGTCTCCGCAATCCGCAAATCCTGAACGTCATCAATCTCATACCAGTTGTAACCTTCCAAAACAAAGGCCTTTAGTTGTGAGTATTGAACATGCGCCAAAATTTTCAATACTAATTCATAATATTGGTTTACACCATAGGCTTTTATGTATGCCTCTAAAAAGGGAATATACTGTTTTTTTGAAAATTCCTTGCTGAATTTGTAAATATTAACTGTCTTATAGTAATCCTCTACTTCTTCATACCGAAAATCTGCTTTTGCGACAAAATCTATAATATTTCTTTCAGAGTCCAACAAAACAACAGTACCATCCATCCAGTGCTCATACTTAGCAACAGTCACCATATTATCATATGGGCTATTTACAATTTCCGAAATTATATTTTTATCAAAAATCAAATCTGATTCTAAAAGAAGCGTATCATCCTTCTCCAACTCAATTTTAGCAAGAAACAGTGAATAAATATTATTTGTTTTCTGATATTCCCTATTATATATAAATACCAGTTCCATATCTTTAGCAGTCTCCCGAAGATATGCTTCCAGCTGCTCCCCTTCATATCCCACAACCATAATGAGCTTATGTATCCCGGCCTGTTTTAATGCGGCTACCATTCTGTCAATTAAACGCACATTTCCAACCCTTACCATGCACTTTGTGCAGCTTCTTGTGTATTTTCCCAAACGCTTACCCATTCCTGCTGCTAGTATCATTGCCTGCATTTCTATATCCTCCTATTCGGCATCCAAGTCGACTAGTTTAATTTCACTTACCGGATGTACTTTTCGCTTATCTTGTGGCGGAAGCTGCATATAGTCTCCATAAGTCCAAGATAAGTATTCATCCCTATCCTTCATCCCTGATAGCTTATACCCCTCAAAAAGCACTGGTTCTAACCGCTGATACCATTTCCTATAGTATCCGAAATCTTTAGTAGGTGACGGAAACATCAGCATGCGTACTAACTTTGTCTTTTTCTGATTGCTTTTTTTAATAAACTTTTCGTAATGTGAAAAAATGATATTCTCAGGAATATTGGACATTAAGCCTAACCATATACGCATCCACCATCTCTTATCAGCTTTTTTTCCCACCTCAGACCATAAAATCTTTCTAATACAAAAACAGTGGAAATTGTGAATACACCGATGCAAATAATTGTCAGGAATTCCGTCCATCGGAAAGATATCAATAAACACTCCCTGCTCATATGGCATATGCTCCTGAAACTCCCTGGTAAACACCGTACCTTTGCGCCGCAATTTGCCATATCCCCAGCGATACCCCTTTGTATTCCTGTTATCCTGAAAATAAAATCTACTGGAATCCAATTCATTTTCACATGCAATCCTAAACTTTTCATACTCAGAACGCAACATACCGATATCTGCGTCATCATCCCATGGAATAAATCCTCCGTGCCGCACTGCTCCCAACATTGTACCCGCAATAATTGTATAATGAATCCCACATTTTTTACAAATACGATTAACCTCTATCAGCATCTCCAATTCTATCATCTGAAGCTGCCGCAATGTCTTGCTATCTAATTCAATCATATATTATTCCCCAATCTTTTACCACGTATAAACTAATGATTTCTTAATTAAATTCAGCTTTCTTAAGTATACTTCACACCATTAAAATTGTAAATAGCAATTACCGGATGGTCATTTATACCATCAATTTCACTTCTATTTATATCTCCAAATCTACCATATCTAATATACAGTAGCGCTTACCTAAATGCCATCCTGTGCTATGACCCGCCTGTACCTTAAAGGTTTCAATAGTAAAGTCCAAATTATACTTATTTCTCCTTGACACACCGCCCCATATCATGTACATTCTAGTTAATTAAGGAGGTTCCTATGCAAAACACCATATTAAACACTATATCCTTACTAGAAATAACTGATGATGCTGAATTCATTACACAATGCTATCATATCATGCTTGGCCGTTCTTTGAATCCGTTCGAAATGCAGCATGCTGTAGAGATGTTATCAAAAGGCTTGTCAAGAAAGGGCTTCATCTATTGGATTACCCGCTCCCCAGAATTTGGAAATCGTTTTTTTATAGAAGGAATTGCTTCCTATAAATCAGATTGTTATCTTTATAAGGGAATGGAAAAACTGCTCAAGCTTCTGCATTTAGATAGAATACCCAAATATGACAACAACATTTTTTCCTCACCTCTCTTCTGCGGCCGCTTTGGATTCTTAGCAGAGCAGTTTACTGAGCATGATTATTCCTTTGACACAGAGTACAGTGCATTATCAGAAGGTCAGATTTGCCAAATTTCCAACTGTCTTACTGAGCTGCCATCCCTAACCAGCATTGGTCATCTGGCCTCTGTGCTGAATCCGGAAAATTCAGTTTTAAATACAGAAATGGCACATATAAAATCAGAAGATATAGGTGAACATATAAAATCCCTTCTGTCTGCCCCAAAGAACAGCTGCTTTATTACTAACCCGGATATCCTCTTTCACCTGCTTACTGCAGATATGTTATTCTCTTTTATCAGCTCCATTGAAGATACCCTTGTCCTTACCATGCCACAGCTTCCTTACTCCCAGACACATATAAATATCGTGTGGGGCAGCAGTTGGGACCGACTGGAGTTTCGTCCTGATGGTACTCCCTGCCGATGGATGTCCGGCCCAGAAATAAATGGTTCTATTCACCTTATAAACCAAAGCATGGACTATCGTCAGATTACTCTTGATTTTACGCTGACCGTCCTGGATATCAATTGCGAGGTTTCCATTCTCTTCCATGGAAAGACCCTTCCTATTCAATATTCCGGTACAAAGTGCAGGGTAACTCTAATGTTATCCCTAAATCCAGGCTGTAACACAGTCACCCTTCAGTATGCCGGAAGAAAGCTTAAGCAGCCTGACGCCTCCGGTCGTCCAGCCCTTTTATCGGTTGATAATCTTGTATTATACTTTCCCAGCACAAGCTGTCCCCCGATATCCGGCAAATCAATCTACAGTCTGGATGAACAGAATCACGGTACTGGCTACTACCCTTACCTGCTTCCGGATTCTTTCGTACGTTCACAGCTTCATCGGAACGGTTTTTTTGAAATCAGTGCATATCGGATCTCAAAAACATATGATGTCAACCTGCTTCCAACTACCAGATATGACTATCTGAGAGACGAACGGCATCATGACTGCTTCTATCCTTTATATGCAGGAAGCAATAATGAGGAGGATTCCTCCTTTTCATCTGTCATTCTATACATTGCCCGAAGGACAGGACGTCTTTCACCAGAGTTTTATAATTATGAATTGGAGGAACATTAATCTTGGCAACTCAAACTTATAGCTACATCTTTCATGGATACGGCGGCGAAAATTCTCTGATGCCCTTGGTGCATTTCATGGAAAACAGAGACCATCAAGTCCTGGTAATAGATGACCAGAAGTTTCCCTATGAACGCGGAGAATTGTATCATCGATTAGAGGAAATGAAAAAGCAGAGCAGCATTGTCCTGATTTCCTCTGCCCATGTATGGTTCGATGAATTTAACTACCACTATTTCTACGGCAAAGACCGCAATATGATATCAGTCATTGAACTTATAGATTTTTTAAAGCCAGCCTATTCCGTATTCTATCCCCACGACATGGAAAGCTTTGTACATTCCAGTGAAATCCCATGGCTGGACCTCTTTGATATGATAATGCTGCCCTATGCCCACAACCTCTACTATCGTCTTTTAGGATGCGGCCGGCGGGTTGAGGTTGTTGGCTGGATGAAGAAACAACGCACAGTAAGTCCGTCCATAGTCCTGGATAGCCCCGTTTATTCCCCTGTCTTCTTTCCCAGCAATATTATCACTTTCTATGAACAGCTTGGCGCAGAAGGTTATGCTGATTGGTTCCGCCGTTATACCGGTCCTAATATTCCTCTTAAAATGCCCGCTGGGGATGCAGGAATCACCCCTATCCTGTCAAGGGAAGGATATCAAATTCTTGATTCGTCCCAATCTGTTTATGACGTGATGGCTGAACATAACCTAATCATAGGGAGCGGCCACAGCTCCATCATATTCGAAGCTGCCTTCAGCGGTATTCCGGTTATCTCCCTTCTGGACGGTGTTTTTCCGGATGAAGAGTATATTAAGAGCTTATCCGGCATCAAAGGAATTTATCCCTTACATCCGGAACAATTGCTGGAATTCATAAAAGACATCAATACCCGCCACATCCTCTTGGAAAGTGGACCTGATATACTGATGCCCTTTGATTTTGAACGTGTATATAAGTATTTGACTGAATTCCCGGAAAACTAGTCAAACTTTATTATGCATTCTTTATATCCCATTTATGGGCCAGCCGTGAAATACCGGTATCCTTCACGTCTGAATACATTTCAAATGAAAATGCTTTTGCGTAGCTGTCAATCGGGAAGTTGTCTTTGCTCTTTATAGAAAAGTCCATAGTATACTTCCCATTAAGCAGCTCCAGATTTTCAAGGATCAGATGAATCTCCCCATCTTTTTCCAGTCTTATATAATCCATCTTTTCTGTTCTTGTATCAGTTGAATAACATTTAACCCCATTCCCATTATAAACTTCAAGCCCAATGGATGCTTCCTCTACCCTTTCAATCACATTGTAGGTAATACCTAATGTCACAGGTTCACCCGTTCTGAACACATTAGACTCGCCCTCTTTACCGAAAATAACCTCAACAGTTTTAATCCGCACCCTTCCGTCACCAGGACGTTCACCTTCGCTTTTTACCTTCTCTGACGCTGCCTCCGGACGTTTCTGCCCCATATACTCCAGATAAGCCGGATGAACCTCTCTCGGGTTCCCTTCCTTCTGAATCTTTCCCTCATGAATCCAAATGCTTCTCTCGCAAATTTCTTCAATCTGTCCCAGCGAGTGAGATACAATAACAATAGTTGTTCCGTTTGCCTTAATCTCCCTTAGTTTATTAAAACATTTTGCCTGAAAATTCGCATCACCTACAGCCAGAATCTCATCTACCAGAAGGATGTCCGCATCTACGTTAATAGCAACGGCGAACGCCAGGCGCATATACATACCTGATGAGTATGTTCTTACGGGATTATCTATAAATGCTTCTAGTTCCGAAAACTCAATGATATTATCAACTCTTGCATCTATTTCCTTTCTTGTCAGACCAAAAATAGATGCATTGGTATATATATTTTGACGTCCGCTCATATCCGGATGAAATCCTGCCCCGAGCTCTATCAGGCTGGATACCCTCCCACGCATCTCTATCGTTCCCGAATCGGGATACATGATTCTGGTCAGAAGTTTCAGCGTTGTACTCTTACCGCAGCCATTATGGCCTATAAGACCTAATGCTTCACCCTTTTTTACCTCAAAGCTAATCCCCTGAAGAACCTGACGCTCTTCATATTTTCTTCTCTTACTGAATAAGACCAGTTCTTTCAAGGTCCGGCCTTTATCCAAATATACCCGAAAGCTTTTCTTTATATCATGAACTTCAATTGCATTTTCAGCCTTCATTGTGTTCCTCCAAAAATTTCTCTAAGTAACCAGAGAAAAGTGATGTGACTTTATCATATTCAAAACGCTTCAACTGTTCCTTCTGTCTGGAGATAATCTCTTTTCGCAGTGTCTCATCCTGAACCAGCCTGTTTATAATTTCTGCCACCAGTTTGGGATCCTTATCTTCTGTCAATATTCCCCCATTGCCCAAGGTATCTGCTATAGCTGAGCTATCGTAGGCCACAATAGGTACACCAAAGTACATTGCCTCTACCAAAGGAACGCAGAACCCTTCATGCTCACTCATACAGGCAAATACATCTGCAGTCCGATAATAAGCCAGAATTTCATCAAACTTTATGTGGCCGGTAAAATATACATCCTTAAGGTCCAACACCTCTACATATCGCTTTAACTGTTCATAATATGCCTCCATCCCGGCATATTTTCCCACAAAAAACAGCCTCGCATCCTGATTCATATAATTTTTATAATAAAAAAAGGCCTTAATTACATCCTCCTGTTTTTTATTAGGTGAAATCCTGCCAGTAAACAGGATATTGGTTCTGCCATCTCCATACTTATCCAAAATATTCTGAGAAGGAGTTTTATCATAATCTCCATAGGGTATAAGAATTGGAAGCACATCTATCTTTTGCCTGTATCCCATTCTTCTCAAATCCTGCTTATTAAACTCAGAAACAGCAAGACAGTAGTCAACCTTATCTGCCAGATATTCTACATCTTTTAATCCCCTATGGCAGTTCATCTGCAATTCCACACTGAAATCCTCAAAAAAGCGAGGCGGCGTAACATTGTGATAATATATAATTTTACGGCAGGAAAAATCACCAAATCTGTGGTTCCAACTAGTTCCGTTGGACAGATGATTTATAACAACATCATCCTTATGCAATTCAGGCAGATACTGAATCTTCTTAGCAGAGCCGGCAGGCAGCCTGGTATCAATGGCTTCTGCATAAACTTCTGTCTCATACCCCAGCTTCTGTATAGCTTCCTTTAGAGCTAACACAACATTACCTATAGCATCTCCATAAGTAAGGCTACTCAGCATTTGAAATATCCTCATTCTTTTTCCTCCGAAAGCTTCTTATCCAACTGCTCAATCTTAAGCTCCTGCTCTCTGCAGACCTTTCTTAATTCTTCCAAATGTTTTTCCATCTGTTCATTTTGCTCAATCTGCTGTAGCACAAAGTTTCGCATCTGGCTCATGGCAGATGCCGCCTTCAAATTAAAACAGTTCTGGGCATCCCATAACGGTCTGAGATGAAATTGATATAAGCTCTTAATAAACTTCTTAATCCTGGGACTTCTGCCTGTTATAGGCTGATCATAATCCACATAGTAACTGCGGTCCATATAACGGACATCCCTCTCCATAAGCTCCCTAAAAAAATCGAAATCCTCTGCCTCTTTTTTTCTGGCACACACAGCATCAAATGCCACCGCCTCCTTGGGATAGCTCTTATTTTTCGCATTATTCCGCAGCTCCTGCATAATCTCATCTATATTAATAGGGTCACTCATCATTATTCTCCTTCGCTCTCATACCGACTATAGCTCCTCAGCAAAACGACGTTTCAGCTTGCCAAAGACAAGGAAACCAATTACCAGCAATACCACACCCATTAGAACTGCGTGAAGCAGTGTAGTAAGCCTTGGTATCTTTCCATAATATAGGATATCTCTATATGCAACGATAATCGGGGTCATGGGATTCAAAACATAAATCGCCATATAACGCTCAGGTACAATATCAATTGAATACATTACCGGCGTTAAAAACTGCAGCGCCATAGTGACAATTTTCAGCAAATACTCCATATCGCGGACATACACAGTAATTGCCGACACAAGGAGAGCTGAACCGAGGCATAGCAAATATTCCACAATCGCTATTATAGGAAGATATAAAAGCGCCACAAGGTTGAGCCCCCGTCCGGATAACAAAACTACCAGAAGAACCACAACAAAGCTTAACAGCATGTTGATAAATTGGCTTGTGACATAAGCTATTGGCAAGACTTCTCTTGGAAAGTAGATTTTCTTTACCATATCCTGTTGTGAACGAATACAGGAACACCCTTCTGATACAGACATACTGAAAAACAGCCAGGGTACTAATGCCACAAAAAGATGAAGATAATAATATTCAACATCACTTTTCATAATAACAGAAAAGACAAAAGTATATACCACCAGCTGAAGCAGCGGATTCAAAAATGTCCAAAAAAATCCCAACGCCGAACCTTTATAACGCCCCTTTAAGTCCCTGCGTACAAGACTGAATATCATCTCCCTATATGCATAAATCTCCTTAAACAACTGCATGTCTTTCCTCCAATGTAACTAATTCCTCATATATTCCCTTTAATATGTGTGCGGACCGTTCCCACGTATATATTTTCACACGCTCGCTTCCTTTTCTTGAAAGTTCACTGCGTAATGCCCTATCCACTGCCAGCCGCTCCATTCCCATACAGATTTCGTCAACAGATTCAGGGTTTATCAACAATGCCGCATCTCCAAGAACCTCCGGCAATGACGCTTTATCTGCGGACAGCACCGGGGTTCCACAGGCCATAGCTTCCAATGGAGGAATACCAAATCCTTCATATAAGGACGGAAATAAAAAAGCCATTGCGCCCGCTAAGAGGACAGGCGCTTCTCCCTCTTCCACATATCCAGTAAAAAGAATATCATCTCCTAAATCCAATGCCTTTGCTGTTTCATATATATCATCGCAGAGCCATCCCCGTCCTCCAGCCAGCACCAACTGAGGTGCATTCGACATTTTATCATGGAGCCTGCCGTAAGCCTCCAGAAGCCTCTTTATATTCTTTCTCGGCTCAATGGTACCTAAATACAGATAGTACCTCTCCTTGATGTGATATTTCCCTCTTACCGCATCAATCCGTTCCCGTGACTGATGATTGCTAAACTTTGACTGGTCTACTCCCAAATGCATTACCCGTATCTTCTCTTTCGGAACTCCCAGATAACGAACCAGTTCATCCTTACTGAATTGAGAGACAGTTACAATTATATCGGCACGATTACAAGATTTCTTCAGCACCAGATTAAGCCAATGCCTAGTTCTCGATTTTACGGTTTCCGGACATGCCTTATATGCCATATCATGGACAATCGTAACTGTTTTCCCCTTTACACCTGGAGGAACAAAAAAATTAAAAAACTGTGTAACATCACACTCCCTGCCAAAAAACAGAGAATACGGCACAGGAACAAATGGCCATATTAATTTATACAGCACAAAACGGAACCATTTACAAGGCTTCAGCATTATCCCCAAATCTTCATACTGCTTCATCTCAACCAATAGTTCCGGTGACTTCCCTAATGAAAAATAGTGCATCTGATAATCATTATGCCCTTCCATACTAACCAGGTTTTGAATCAGATTGACTGCACACCATCCAATTCCTGTCTTATGGCGGTCCAATAATAGCTGGGCCTCAAATCCAATTTTCATCTATGCTTCCTCACAAGTCAAATTTTCATAAAGTGTAAAAAGTTGCTTCAACATATTACTCTGACTAAAATACTCCTTTATCCGTTCATAACCTGCTTTTCCATAAACTTCCCTGACTTCCGGATGCAATGCCAGCCAATTCATGGCATCTGCCAACTCGGACGAATTCTTAGCCTCTACCGTCAAACCGGTAATCCGATGCAGGCTGACATACGGGACGCCACTTTTCAAATTTGTATTAATGACCGGCTTTCCATATGCCATAGCCTCCATTTGTACAATACCAAAGGCTTCACTTTTTTCAACTGAAGGCAATACAAATACATCACATTTACGAAAACACTCATCCAGCACGCTGTCAGCTACTTCCCCCAGGAAAGACACACGGTCCGTAAGTCCCAGTTTCTCGGACAATTCTGTCAATTCCGTCTTAAGCGGTCCCTCACCCACTATGTCCAGATGACCATATTTCACTTTGCTCATAGCTCTGATGAGTACATCACACCCCTTATAATATACAAGTCTCCCTACAAAAAGAAAGCGGATATTACTGGATGAATTGACAGTTTTTACTTTCACATATTCATCAGCCCGCTTCTCCATCTTCTTTTCAACTCCAAACGGAATTACATGACATTTATCCTTGTACGGGCCCAAATAAGAGGAACCTTCAATATGCCCCTCCGATGCGACCACGATTGCATCAGCCCGTTTTAAACACTTCTCCATAATCGGCCTGTAAAGCAGCATCAACTTTTTCTGACGCACAACATCACTATGCCACCAGATAACCAGCTTACCATCATACCCCGATGTCACCGCCGCTAAATCCGCCATTGGAAAAGGCAGATGAATATGAACAATATCCTTCCCTTTTGACATAGTCTTGAACTTCTGAAAAAAGGAGGGTGCTATTGGTAAAGATAAAAGCATCCCTCTGCTTGCACACCGTGTAACGGGAACCCCATGTATAGTTTCCTTTACTTCATTTCCTTTTACCTGGCAGGTAAGAACCTCTATATCGGCAAAATCACTAAGTCCCTCCGAAATATCTTGTATCACTCTTTCAATTCCGCCTCTGGCTGGATAATACATACGGCTAACCTGCAGCACATTTAATTTTTTCATATCTACAGCTTTCTATCCTTTTCCTCCATGGTTTCGGTAAGATCCCCGCACTCTTTGGTAATGGCAGCTGCCTGTTCTTCCGAGAACCCTTCTGTGCTTTCCTTAATCAAAAGAATTTTTATCGTCTTAAAAATAATTTCGATATCAAGCCAAATTGAGTAATTCTGGATATACATTAAGTCCAACTTCAATTTGTCATATGCCGTAGTATTATACTTGCCATAAACTTGTGCATATCCCGTAAGGCCGCCCTTTACCTTTAAACGATATACAAACTCCGGTATATCCTTAGTATATAATTCTACGTGTTCAACCCGTTCCGGTCTTGGACCAACGACGCTCATCTCACCTTTTAAAATATTAATAAATTGGGGCAGCTCATCAATTCTCAATGCCCGAATCACCCTGCCTACAGGAGTAATTCTTGGATCCCTGTCTGCGGCCGGGACAGATGTTCCCGCCGCTTCGGCGTTGACAATCATACTGCGAAACTTATAAATATCGAATATCTTTCCATCCTTTGTATATCGTTTCTGCTTAAATATCACCGGCCCCCTGTCATAGAGCTTAATGCAGGCCGCTGTTACCAGATAAATCGGCGAAAGAACCACCAATGCACACACAGCTATGATAATATCAAATGTTCGCTTTATAAACTGCTGTTCAAAACTAAGTCCAGTATTTCGGGCAAGCATCAACGGAGTATCAAATAGGTGAAGATTCTCTGCGCTCCGTATAATAATATCAGATATCTTTGGCACCATATAAGTCCGGATAGATTCATTATAACAATACTTTAAAAGCTGATTACGCATCTGCGAAGGAATATCGCAGAGTATCACGCCTTCATACTGCTTCACTTTTTCCTTTATTACATCCATACCTTTCGATATATGTACCAATTCCTTGATATCATACCTATCCGCTCTGCCGTAAAGCTTAACCATAAGCGAATAAACCGGATGTTCCCCATAGACCAGCACTACCTTACGCGGAGGATATATCCGAAGATATATCTGAGTGCAGAGCACACTCCAAACAGTAATCCACACTCCCTCTACTCCTGTCATAGCCAGCAGCGGTACAGGGTTTTGAAAATGTTTTGTCAACAAAGTAATCTGCAGATATATGATAATATTCGTGCAAAAGCTTGTCAGTACCTGTGAGTATATAATATTAAATATCCTTAGATATCCAATCCTCAGACCACCATAAATGGCGCTAAACACCAACAGGAGAATACCATATACTGCCATGATTAGCCAGTTACCTGTACGGTTGTATGGAAATTCCATAAATCCATTGTAATATTTCAACCATACATGTCCATACACCATCACTTCCAGGCCTATGAGAACCGCACTAAACAAAAACCTTACCATTCTCTTGTATGGTTCATAATCTTTTTTCATAAACAAAAAACTCCCATCGCTTGAAAGCGCTTAACATCTGCTGTATCTTAACTAAACATACCGTTAGAGTATAGCATTATCTTCCGGATAATGCAATAAGCCAACTGCCAAGTACCGCTGGATATTGCTTACATTCCTTACATTATTCAGTATTTCCTGATACATTGCGAACCGCCGCTACACCTAGCATCATGAGGGTCAACATTATAGGCGCAACAATAGGTACGCTTATGTTAACCGCCGCCTGGGCACCATAACAAATAACGGCAAATGCAATTGCAATTAATTCAGGTCTTTTTTTCAATGTTCGGAGCATCTCTATAATCGAGGTCGTAAGCAGAGCCAAATAAGCCGTAAGGCCAACAATTCCAATTGTAACTAAATACTGTAAGTACTCGTTATGTGCGCTGTCGAATTTTTCGCCATACCTTCTGACCATGTCTTCAAAGTAATTTTTTACTGTTATGATACCAAATGTATCCGGTCCATATCCAAACAATTTATGGTGAATAGGCTGCTTCTGATAAAATTCCATTCCAATTCTCCATATATAACCCCTATGTGTTCCCCAATCATCATTTAAGAGCAGATACTGATTTAATGGCCCATACTTTTCCACATTACCTGCTATATTCACATCATAAAGCACATAGATAACCCCCGCGCAGGCCAATAAGATAAGGCCCAGCCATATCCACCTTCCAATATTGCTGCCACTTTTCAGCGCATGATTTTCCGGCAGTTTATATGCCAATAAATATAAACATGCCGTACACACCCATAGCCCGATGATAAGATATGGTAATCCGCCAAATGACGCAATTACATTCATTAGTCCCTTAAACTCCACTACATGATTGGGATACGCATGACTTAGAGTACCTATCACTTGAAACTCTGTAAACAATATGGCTAATAATAATACATATCTCTTTACTCCGTCTATATTCCCGAAAAGGTAAAGCGGGAGAAGCCCAAAAAGAACAAGCAAAGCCAAATATGCATTATCACTGATACCCACAATCAATGCAAACAGTGATAAAATCGCTACAACTAGATACCACAGCCTTCTGTATTTGTTTTTCTCCACTGAAAACATTACTGTCCCCATTCCTGATACCATAGCTACATAGGAAGTATATGTGTTAATATTTCCAATTGTGGAGGTGAAAATAGTGTAATCATCTCCTACCAGTCCTCTCTTGAAACCTATGGGATCAATTTTAAAGAAGTGCAAAATTCCAATCATGCATGCAATGATACCCCCCGCCAAAAACGTATCCAGATACCACTGTCTATATCTCAAGCATCGGCTGATAACAAAAAAGCTGATTCCATAGAGCAGTATCAAAAACATTCCCATGTATCTTCCTTCATTTCCCCAAAAAGATTCAAAACGATACTCTGATTGTAAAGTAGATATGGTAACAGCAATCAAAAAAATTATCATGGCCCAGTCTGACATTTTTAAGGCATTTAACTTAGCATTTGAACGCATTTCTTTTACAGCGTTGCCACCAATCTCACGCTTATCCTTATACCAGAAAAAAAACACACCAACCAGCATGGCTACAATCATCAAAATAACGGAACCATAATAAAAAATATATTTAGCTACCAAAATATCATAATAGTAATCATGAAAGACCAATGGAAATACAAAGATAATAAGCACGGTAAAAATACCTGCTATAACAGAATTGTATTTTCTCCAGGCCGCTAATAAATTTATTATTTTCTCATCCGATATTTCTTTTGTTTTTATATTATCCATAGGTTACACAACACTTTCTTATCCTTTTTTCCAAATACTTTATCAGTATATCATTTTACCCAATATTCCGCAACTTTATGACCCAATAAAACCAAATGCTTTTATTAAATTTTAATATTTATTCCATATAGAATATAATACCTTTTACCGCATCAGTTTAAGCCACTAATCGTCTTATGATAATTTTCCATATACGAAGTATAATCAACTCGTAATGCAAAAAAGGAATTTCAAAAAGTATTTCAAAAAGAAAAAGGAGAGTGCATTAATTATGAGAAAGCAGACAAAATTAGTTGCTGTATTATCAACAGCAGCACTGCTCGCTATTGGTGCATCCATGACTTCTTTCGCAGCTACAGGATGGGCTGAGGAAGACGGTACTTGGGTATATTACAACAGAGACGGCGAGAGAGCAACCGATCAGTGGAAGAAATCCGGTAATAACTGGTATTGGTTAGATAGCAACGGCGAGATGGCTATCGATCAGCTGATTGAAGACGGCGACAACTATTATTATGTAGACATCAACGGTGTTATGGCAGCTAACCAGTGGGTAGCTATCGACAACGAGGATGCAGGACAGGATGATGAGCCAGATCATTACTGGTACTATTTCCAGGCTAATGGTAAGGCTTTAAAGAATGGCGACAATGCAAGAGTAGCTCTGAAAACCGTAAATGGAAAGAAGTATGCTTTTGATGATGAAGGCAGAATGCTTTTCGGCTGGGTTGATGCTGATAATGCAGAGCGCATTGACAATACAGATGGTGATGGCTTCAAAGAAGGCGATTACTACTTCGGCGGCGAAGATGACGGTGCAATGACAGTTGGCTGGCTGCAAATGGATATCACATATGATGAAGCTACTTCTGACTACGAAGTTTCACCAGTATTCAATGATGATGAGGACCAGACACGTTGGTTCTACTTCAAATCCAATGGTAAGAAAGTAAAAGCTGAAAATGGTGATACGCAGAAGAGCAAGACCATCAATGGTAAGAAGTACGAGTTTGACCAGTACGGCGCCATGACAGCGGAGTGGTCCTTAGACGTAGATACTGCTTCTACAAGCGGCATCAGAGGCGATTACAGTACTGCTACCCATAGTGTATCTGCTAAGTATGCTCAGCAGTGGAGATACTTCCAGGATGTTGAAAACGGTGCCCGTGTGAGCAAGGGCTGGTTTAAGGTTGTATCTGCTGAATACCTTAACTATGATAAGTATAATGATGATGAAGATGCATGGTACTATGCAGATGGAAGCGGTAATCTGTATGCTGGTCAGTTCAAAACTATTAAGGGCAAAAAATACGCATTCAGAAATGATGGCCGCATGATTGATGGCTTAAAGTTCATTCAGCAGGACGCTCAGAATAATATCACTGACGTTAGAGCGGATGATGACGATAATCATCCATTTGATACAGATGATGATTTCAATAAGAACTCTATTTATTGGAGTGACCTTGGATACAGATGCTTCTACTTTGGTGGCGGTGATGATGGTGCTATGAGAACAAACAAGACCAACATTGATATTGATGGTGATAGATTCAACTTCTACTTTGAAAAGTCTGGTGCTCATAAGGGTGCAGGTCTTACTGGTGAAAAGGATGATAAGTTCTATCAGTCTGGTAAGTTAATTACTGCTGGTAAGGATGAGAAGTATCAGGTTGTTAAGAGAAGCAACAAGAGTGGTGTGTCCACAGCTGCCAGCAAGTATACTTACAGCAAGTTGGATGACGTCAGAAAATTCCTTGATGACATCTCTGGCAAGTATACCGATAATGTTATCAATGATACAACTGTTGGCCAGTTGAGAGATCTTGGCGTAAACAAGAAAGCAGAAGACATCAAAGAGCTTTATATCATTGATACTACTCAGGTAAATGCTAATGACTACTTTGTTGTAAATACTTCTGGAAAAGTAATTGATACCAAGTCTAAGAACAAAGATGGAAATGATTACTACTATGTAATTAAGAAGGGCGGGCAGATTGCCGCTATTTATGCAGAGAACTAATTAACATTGATTGGTTCTAACTAAATAATAAGGGGGAAAGCGTTGTGACTGATTATGTGATTAAATTAGTCTCAACGCTTTTTTCCTGTATTAAAATATACCAGATATAACATTGAGTAAGGAGGAAGTCCATGATTAAAAAAAAGTGGATATCATTATATTTAGCCATTACTTTAGCAACAACAACTCCCATAGTTACCTTTGCTGATACATCAACAGATACAACAACTATGGAAAATTGCGGGGCATATTTATTCGAATGGCGTCCCGTAGATTGTGGAAATGGACACTATTTTGCAATATTAGTAGGTGGGGATTCCATTGCTGAAAGAAATGTGATTCTTAATAGGGGGTATGATTTTGCTTATACTTTTGAACCAATGAAGTATCCAAGACCATGGGGAGAAGTACCTACACTCAATAATGTAGATGGTGTATGGGCTATTCCAGAGAACTGGCCGACCCTTCCTGAGGGTTCTCAATCTACACTCCAAATAGTACTCTTTACAAATAATAATAAACTTCCGGAAAAAGAGCGCTACATAGATGTCGTAAAACTACCAAATAATGTTGCTGCCTCTAGTTTGCCGCCAGAAGTTAAAAAGTATCTGATTAACACAGACGGTACAGATGCAGGAGCATATGAAGGAACAGAGACATCAGGCTGGATTCAGACGGAGGATGGACGCTTCAAATACAGAAAACCTGACGGAACCTTCGTAAGCGGAGGATGGCTAAATGTAGAGGATAAACTTTACTATATGGATGATAATGGCTATATGCTGGCAGATACCCTTACCCCAGACGGAACTTATGTAAATGCAAGTGGAGTTAAACAAAAATATATGCCTGGATGGTTCCAAAATGAGCGCGGCTGGAAATACGTTTTAAAAAATGGCTATTTTGCAGCATCTACCTGGGTACAAGATATAGACGGTAAATACTATTATTTCGACATGGGCGGTTACATGAAAACTGATTACGACACACCAGATGGATACCATGTTGGACCGAATGGAGTATGGGACGGACAAGCCACAACACTTGTAGAAGATATAAAAAAGCTTGGACCTGGTGCTCAGCCGCAAATAGAAAATGCTGAACAATCTCTAGCCTCAGAAAACACCACAACAAACCAGAATTAACCTAATAAAATGCTCCCTTGCAATGAGATATTTTGAATCCCATCGTAAAGGAGCATTTTACGCAAAACAAAACTTAATTAATTGTTGTCTGTTACATTGCCTTCAGAAGAATTGTTCATTTCTTCCACTGCCTCTGTTTGGGGCTCTTCCTGGGTATTTTCTTCTGCAACTCCGGATTCCGTATTAGAGGACGCCACACCTCCTGGTCCTGGATTCTGACCATACTCACCCGTAGCCGCAGCACCATCCCATACTCCGTCCGGGCCAACATGATATCCGTCCGGTGTATCATAATCGGTTCTCATATAGCCACCTATATCAAAATAATAATACTTACCATCTGTATCCTGTACCCAGGTAGATGCTGCAAAATATCCATTCTTTAGGACGTATTTCCAGCCACGCTCATTCTGAAACCATCCCGGCATATATTTCTGTTTTGCTCCGCTTGCATTTACATAAGAACCATCCGGCGCAATTGTATCGGACAGCATATATCCTTCTTCATCCATATAATACAGGTTATCATCTACATTCAGCCATCCTCCGCTTACGAAGGTTCCGTCAGGTTTTCTATATCTATAACGTCCATCAGCTTCTATTACCCAACCCGAACTTTTTGTACCCTCATAGGCGCCGGCATCCGAGCCATCAACATTGATTAAATACTTCCTAACATCAGCCGGAAGTGTAGAGGTATCCACATTACTAGGTAACCTGACAACGTCAATATACCTCTCTTTATTTGGCAATTTTCCATTATTTGTATAGAGTACTATCTGAAGTGTAGACTGTGTTCCCTCGGGCAGAAGAGGCTGGTTTTCTGGTATGGCCCATACTCCGTCTACATTGACCAGAGTAGGTACTTCTCCCCACTGTCTCGGATACATACTGGGATTAAAGGTATAAGCATAGTCATATCCCCGATTCAAAATCACATCTCTTTCTGTAATACTGTTGCCACCTACAAGTATTGCAAAATAGTGGCCATTACCACAATCTACAGGTCGCCACTCAAACAGATATGCCCCGCAGCTTTCCATTGTTGTTACGGATGCGTCTGTAGTAGTATCTGCCAGTGAGACAATCGGATTGACTGAAAGCAGCGTAGCAGAAAGGCAGAAAATCATCCATGTTTTTCTAATCATCAAAGATTCCTCCTGATTCTTAATTCAATAAAGAAGTTAATTTAAGGTCGTAGATACAAAAAGAAAAGCGCTGTGACTAATCTAATTGCTCAATCAGTCACAACGCTTTCCCCCTTAATTATCGTTACACACTATCTGTGTAATTTATTTCTCTGTGTAGATAGCTAAAATCTCACCCTTAGAGCCGATAGCATAGTAATAATCATTGCCGTCTTTATTTCTGGACTTGCTGTCAATAACCTTACCGGAAGTATTAACTAAGAAGTACTTGCCCTTAACATCCTGCTGATTATCATCCTTAGTCGGGATTACATATAACTCGTCGATATTGTCAGCACTCTTAGTGATGTTCAGCTTGCTCAGGCTAACAGTAGATGGGTCTGTAGTATAAGCAGAAGTTGTATCCATGCCAAGTTCTTCTAAGAAAGTCTTCACATCATCCAGCTTCTTGTAGCCCTTAAGTCCTGCACCAGCGTCATTCTTATCAATGGTTGGATCTAAGGTCTTAACTACCTGATACTTCTCATCCTTACCAGCTTTCAGAAGCATACCAGACTGATAATACTTGTCATCCTTCTCACCAGTCTTACCAGCGCCCTTCTTGGAGCCTGACTTCTCGAAGTAGAAGTTGAACTTATCGCCATCAATATCGATGTTGATCTTGTTAGTCTTCATGGAACCGTCATCGCCATCGCCGAAGTAGTAGCACTTATAGTTAGCATTCTCATAGTAAGGTGCATTTTCAATGAAATCATCCTCAGTATCAAATGGATAATCATCATCATCGTCAGCCTTAACATCTAAGCTGCCATTGTTGTCCTGGATGAACTTAAGTCCATCAACCATACGGCCATCGTTCCTAAATGCATACTTCTTACCCTTAATGGTTTTGAACTCGCCTGCATACAGGTTGCCGCTTCCATCTGCATAGTACCATGCATCTTCATCATCATTATTCTTATCGTAGTTCAGATACTCAGCTGCAACTACCTTGAACCAGCCCTTGCTTACGCGAGCACCATTCTCAACATCCTGGAAGTATCTCCACTGCTGAGCATACTTAGCAGGTACACTGTTGGTTGTTACATTACTATTCTGATTTCTTACACCAGCCTTAGATGCAGACTCTACATCCAGAGACCACTCTGCTGTCATAGCACCATACTGGTCAAACTCATACTTCTTACCATTGATGGTTTTACCCTTCTGAACATCACCATCCTCGGCTTTGATTTTCTTACCATTGGACTTGAAGTAGAACCAACGGCTCTGATCCTCATCTTCATTAAATACTGGAGCAATCTCATAATCATTGGTTGCTTCATCATATGTGATATCCATCTGCAGCCAGCCAACGGTCATTGCACCATCGTCCTCGCCGCCGAAGTAGTAGTCACCTTCCTTGAAAGCATCACCATCTGTATCATCAAGGCGCTCTGCATTATCTGCAGCTACCCATCCGAACAGCATCTTGCCTTCGTCATCAAAAGCATATTTCTTTCCATTAACTGTTTTCAGCGCAACCTTATCGTTGTCACCATTCTTTAAAGCCTTACCATTAGCCTGGAAATAGTACCAGTAATGCTCTGGCTCATCATCTTCACCAGCATCTTCGTTGTCAATAGCTACCCACTGATTGGAAGCCATAACACCGTTGATGTCTACATAATAATAGTTGTCGCCGTCTTCAATCAGCTGATCGATAGCCATCTCGCCGTTGCTATCTAACCAATACCAGTTATTACCGGATTTCTTCCACTGATCGGTTGCTCTCTCGCCGTCTCTGTTGTAATATACCCAAGTACCGTCTTCCTCAGCCCATCCTGTAGCTGCGAAAGAAGTCATGGATGCACCAATAGCGAGCAGTGCTGCTGTTGATAATACAGCAACTAATTTTGTCTGCTTTCTCATAATTAATGCACTCTCCTTTTTCTTTTTGAAATACTTTTTGAAATTCCTTTTTTGCATTACGAGTTGATTATACTTCGGATAAGGAAAATTATCAATAGTTTTTTTGCATTTTTTGCAAATTCTACTAAAATTATGTAATATCGACAATTCCGTTAAAAGCTAACCAGCTCCATCACACGCACTTAGTATATTATAAATTCCGGAAAAATACCATAACTTTTACCTGTGCATTTTCTTACATAATTATTACAAAGATGTTATGTCTCCTGAATATTGTATTTATATCTATGCATGATGCGGATTTTAACGATACATGCAAAATCCACCTTCCGTAATTTGCTCATCTCTGCGGCTTAAATCAAGAACGGGCACCACCTCCATGAACTAGTCCGGATGTGACGCCCGCTTATATAACTCTAAATTATTTATTCAATCAATCCATATCTGCAATTGATTTTAATTTACATTCCTAATATAACGCCATAAGCTTCGGCCATTCCCTTACTCTGAATCAATTCATAGTATTCCTTCACCATGGGAATCATCTCACAGAGATCAGCGTGCCAATAATCCTCCCTCTTCATAATTTCTTCCACAGAAGCAGTTTTCATAAACTGCATTATTTCATCCCCATCATTTGCTTTATCCGTACGGTAGAAGGAGATTAGTGCTGCCATAGAAAATGTAAGAGCCTTTGGATAATTCCCGAACTTTTCTTTGTACTCTAAAATAGTAGGAAGAACTCTTACCTGGAACTTGCTTACGGAATTTAATGCAATGCTCAACAGCTGGTGCTTGATAAATGGATTAGAGAATCGTTCCAGAACAGCCGCTCCAAATTTACGGTTATCTTCTGTATCTCCAATTGTAGGAATAATTTCTTCAAATACACACTTTTTAAGGAATGCGGAAACCTTCTCATCCTTCATACATTCGCCAACTGTTTCAAGTCCATACAGATACGCACCCAATACCATGGAAGTATGTCCTCCATTGAGAATACGTACCTTTCTCTTTTTATATGGATGAACGTCATCGGTCCAGACGATATTGTAGCCAGCTTTCTGGAATGGAAGTTCATCTTCATGGTGACCGCCGATAACCCACAGGTGAAAAATTTCTGCTGTATCTATAAGCTTATCCTCATAGCCAATCTGCTTAGTCAGTTCCTCGACCTCATCCCTTGGGTAACCAGTTACAATGCGGTCTACCAGTGTGCTGCAGAAATTATTTTCATCTTCCAGCCAGGTTTTAAATCCATCCCCCAGCCCCCATAACTTTGCATACTGAAGAACGCACCTTTTAAGATTATCACCGTTATCATCAATCAATTCGCAGGGCAGCAGAATAAGTCCCCTTAAACCAGCTTTATAGCGTTTATATAAGAACTGAGTAAGTTTAGCCGGATATGACTTGGGCGGCATATCCGTCAGATTTTCTGTTCCCAGATATTCAATTCCTGCCTCTGTAGTATTAGATACAAGAACTCTTAAGTCTGGATTCTCCGCCAATGCTATATATTCTTCATACTGAGTGTATGGATTCAAAGCTCTGGATATGGAAGTTACATGTGTATGCTCATTTACCACCTGTCCATTATCAATTCCCCGGAGAAACAGATTATATTCACAGTTCTGGTCGGAGAGCATTTGACACATGCCTTTTTCAATCGGCTGAACCACTACAATCTTACCATCATATAAACCTTTTTCCTGGAGTTTGTGAAAGAAATAGTCTACAAATCCACGCAAAAATCCTCCTTCTCCAAACTGAATCACAGTTTCTTTTACACCTGTACTCATTTTTTACCTCCATAGCTATATTTTTTGTAAGTGCTTACATTTTTAGTTACAACGATTATCTTTTATTTCTGAGACTAATATACAACATAAATTCTTAATTTGCAATAGTGTAATGACTTTTTTGTAAGTATTTACATTTAAGGCAATCTATTTTTTATTACTGCATATACTTTGGCCTCTTCTGCAATCTTATCGCATTTTTCATTTTCAAATTCTGTGTTTTGTTTTATATTGCAATTTTCCCTTATATAAAACTAGTTCTTGTAATTTATTTTGTAAATATCTTCCTAATATCATTGACTTTCTTACAAAAACATACTATTATATTAAATATAAAGTATATTTTTTCTTACAAAATTATGAACCAAAAGGAGAAATACGTATGAGAAAGCACACAAAAGCACTTGCAACAATTATGGCAGCAGCTACATTAGCAATGGCATCCGCAGTTACCAGTTTAGCCAATACCGGTTGGCTTAATGTACAGAACAAATGGTATTATTATGATGAGGCCGGCAATTCTGTCCGTAATCAGTGGGTAGAGAATGACAACGATCTGTTCTGGCTCAAAGATAACGGTGAGATGGCCATTCAGTCATGGGTAAACTATGATAACAGCTGGTACTGGGTTAACGCTCAGGGTGCAATGGTAACCGACAGCTGGATTCCGATTACAAACAACTGGTATTATGTTGGACAGGACGGCAAGATGTTAGCTGATACCTGGTTTGAGTATAATCATCGCACATACTACCTTACCGAGAGCGGCGCAGCAGCAAAAGGCTGGGTAGAGCTGGATGGCAAGTGGTATTATTTCGACAGAAATAATGGAGATATGAAGAGAGGCACTACCATTGACGGCTATACTGTCAATGAAGACGGTGTTTATGTTAAATAGTTTCACGAATTGGATGTATTCCTGATATAACCAGGATATGTTTTAGTTTATGTGCCAATAGGATTTAGGGGAAAAGGACAAAGAGCTATGTGTTGATTAGGCGGCACATAGCTCTTTTAATATATATTCAGAAACTTCCCCGCAAAAAAACCGCCCCGCCTCAACATGTCTCACACGTCTCAGCGCAGCGGTCTTTCCATCTAAGTCATCCTCAGCTTTATCAACTGAATTCCGATGATTTCCGATTATACGATTCTATCAGCCCTGGTCTAAAATTACTTCAATGTAACCTTAGCGCCCTCAGCCTCTAATTTAGCCTTAACATCCTCAGCCTCTTCCTTGGAAGCGCCCTGCTTAACTACCTTAGGAGCTCCGTCAACTACGTCCTTAGCTTCCTTCAGGCCTAAGCCGGTAACTTCACGTACAACCTTGATAACCTTAACCTTGTTAGGACCAACCTCGGTCAGCTCTACGTCAAATTCGGTCTTCTCTTCAGCTGCTGCTGCGCCAGCGCCTGCTGCTGCAACTACAACACCTGCTGCTGCGGATACGCCAAACTCTTCCTCACATGCTTTTACTAATTCGTTCAGTTCTAATACGGATAATTCCTTGATAGCTTCGATAAACTCAGCGGTTGTTAACTTTGCCATTTTATGTTCCTCCTGTTTAATATTTAATAATTGTGTTTTTCAATATTGTCCGGCCCCTGTTTGCTGCCGGGCAGATAAGACTTTTTCTGTCAACAAAATTATGCCTCTGCGGCTCCACCCTGCTGCTCTGCGATCTGATTGAGTACGCGTGCCAGGTTGGTGATTGGTGACTGGATGCTTCCAAGCAGCTTGCCAAGAAGTTCCTCTCTGGAAGGAATGGTTGCGATAACCTGGGTTCCTGCCTGGTCATAGTAGGTTCCTTCAACTACAGATGCCTTCAGTTCCAGCTTTGGAGCTGTCTTAGCGAAATTAGCTAAGATGCGTGCCGGAGCAGTAGCGTCTTCTTTGGAAACTGCTAATGCGGTAGGTCCTTCCAGCTGTGGTGCAAGTGCTGCAAAATCTGTTCCTTCTGCTGCACGCTTAATCAAAGTATTCTTGTATACCTTGTAAGCAACCCCAGCTTCCCTTAACTGCTTACGCAGCTGAGTGTCCTGCTCTACTGTCAGGCCGCGGTAGTCAACAATGACTGCACCGGCAGCGCCTTCCAGCATAGCCTTGATCTCATCTACGACTGGCTGTTTTAATTCAACTTTTGCCATGAATGGTTTACCTCCTTATATATTTTCGCATTGAAAACCGTCATAGCACGGGAACGATTCATAATCCGGGGACCGCAGACTACTGTACCGGGCAGGCGACGCATGTTGGGCGCACCGGACATACCGGACGTGCCGGGTATGCGGGTATGCCAACAGCGGCAAATATACCGGGTACAACAGCTGCAAGGACCGGACAAAAAACCTCTCCGCCGTAAAGACAGAGAGGTTCGCAAAATCTCATCATAAATAATCAGAGTTTTGTATGTTCCTCGGCAGGCGTTTTCGCCTTACACCTTACGGTACCTGCTGTCTCAGGGCATTCAATACTGTGGTATCATATCATATTGTATGAATGATGTCAAGCCCCACTCAGAATTAAAACCTCAAGAATAAAACATTCGATTTAAAACTTCAAATCAAGGCTCTAAACCTTCTGGTGAATGGGGATTTGTGCTTATAGCACTATATTATAGCAATCAATTAGTTTACAAGCTTTGCAACGTTCAGCTTAACGCCAGGACCCATGGTAGAGGTCAGGGCAACGCTCTTAAGGTATGCGCCCTTAACGGTGCTTGGCTTAGCCTTCATGATCGCATCAATAAGCGTCTGGAAGTTGTCCGCTAACTGCTCCTCTGTAAAAGAAGCTTTTCCTACTGGCACGTGAATAATGTTTGTCTTGTCGAGTCTGTATTCAATCTTACCAGCTTTGATGTCGTTGATAGCCTTGGTAACATCCATGGTTACGGTTCCGGCCTTTGGGTTTGGCATTAAGCCCTTGGGTCCCAGTACACGGCCCAGACGGCCTACAACGCCCATCATATCAGGGGTAGCTACCACAACGTCGAAATCCAGCCAGCCGTCGTTCTGAATCCTCGGGATCAGTTCCTCTGCTCCTACGTAATCAGCACCTGCTGCCTGAGCCTCGTCGGCCTTTGGTCCCTTTGCAAATACTAAGATACGTACAGTCTTGCCTGTTCCGTGAGGAAGAACAACAGCGCCACGAATCTGCTGGTCAGCATGACGTCCGTCACATCCTGTTCTGATATGAAGCTCTACAGTCTCATCAAATTTTGCGGATGCATTCTTCTTCACTAATGTGATAGCATCAGCAATGTCATAAAGTGCAGCACGGTCTACGTTTTTCATAGCCTCTGCATATCTTTTTCCTGATTTCATTCTAAATAACCTCCTAGTGGTATTGACGGGGAATCTCCCTCCCACGTTCATATAACGGGTAAATGCCTTAGCAACCCGGAAACCTTGCTCGGGTGTCTCCGGATTCATGCACCAATTGTATTATTCCTTGGTATAATTCCCAGATATGATTCTTTGGAATTATTCCTCGATGGTAACACCCATGCTTCTTGCAGTACCGGCAACCATGCTCATGGCAGCCTCTAAGCTGGCAGCATTTAAGTCTGGCATCTTAGTCTCTGCAATCTTCTGAAGATCAGCCTTCTTAAGAACAGCTACCTTTGTCTTGTTAGGAACACCGGAACCGCTCTTGATGTTGCAGGCCTTCTTAATCAGAACAGCTGCAGGCGGGGTCTTGGTGATGAAGCTGAAGCTTCTGTCCGCATATACGGTAATGACAACAGGGATGATCATGTCGCCCTGATCTGCTGTCCTTGCGTTGAATTCCTTGGTAAACTGAACGATATTTACACCGTGCTGACCAAGTGCTGGTCCAACTGGTGGTGCTGGTGTTGCTTTGCCAGCTGGAATCTGTAATTTAATATATCCTGTTACTTTCTTTGCCATCTTAGGCACCTCCTAAAATTATGTGGTATTGTCGGGAATGTCCCTCCCACCAGCCCCTGCCCTGCAGAAGCTGATTCCTTGTGTTACAAACGGACGCCTACATCTTCTTGACTTCGGCAAATCCAAGTTCAACCGGTGTTTCACGGCCGAACATCTCAACGTGCATGGTAATGGTCTTCTTACTGTCGTTGATGGCCTTGATGGCCCCCACAGTATCCTTCCATGCACCGGAGATAACAACTACCATATCTCCTACTTCAAAGTCGACTAAGACATCTTCTTCTCTATGGAATCCCAGGCTGGCCATCTCTTCTTCTGTCAGAGGAACCGGTTTGGAGCCCGGACCTACAAAGCCCGTGACACCGCGGGTATTCCGCACTACATACCATGTATCATCGTTCATGACCATGTTGATGAGTACATACCCCGGGAACATCTTCTTGTCCGCCTTTTTCTCCACACCGTTTTTAAGTTCAACCACAGGGAGCATAGGAACGGACACCTCTAAGATCTGGTCCTGAAGGTTCCTGTTTTCAATCGTTTTCTCAATGTCGACCTTGACTTTGTTCTCATATCCTGAGTAGGTATGGACTACATACCAATGTGCTTCTGACATACAATCACCCTCGCCTTTGTTTCAATCCGTATTCGTTTGCTTTTTGTCTGCTTAAATTAAAGAATAAAGCTCAAACCAAACTTCATAACGAAGTCCAGGACAGCAATCATCACGCCAATCGCAATCGACATGAAAAGCACTGCCACAGTCTGTTTTGCCACGGTTTCCTTGTCAGCAAAGACGATTTTCTTGTACTCTTTCTTCAGCCCATGAAAAAAGCTAGGCTTTTTGTCCTTCTTAGCTGCCTTCTTCTCAACCTTGTCAGCCTTGGCCGTTTTCTCTGTGGTTTCTACAGCGTTAACTGTATTCTCTTCCATAATTTCACGTCCTTTACTGAGCAGGATTACTTTGTTTCCTTATGCATGGTATGCTTCTTGCAGAACCTGCAGTACTTCTTTGTTTCCATACGGTCCGGATGAGTTTTCTTGTCCTTAGTCATGTTGTAATTGCGTTGTTTGCATTCTGTACATGCCAGTGTAATCTTTGTGCGCACGACTTCCACCTCCACTTATATTATCGTAGTTAACATTTGCCGCTCAGGTACTTAATTTTGAGCATAAAAAAAAGACCTAAGCTCTTCCATTCGCCCGTTTACTATACCATAGAAATGTCCGTACGTCAAGGGATATATCATAAAATCATCATCATCATCATTGTCCATGGCCAATGAATATGGTTACAAAATAAACATGCTCTGCCCCGGCCTTTCTAAGAGCCCGTGTACACGCTTCAATGGTACTGCCCGTGGTATAGATATCGTCCACCAATATAATATTTTTCATACCGGAGGGCAGGACGGACGCCGTGAAAGCCTGCTCCAGGTTCTTTAACCGGCCGCCGGAGTCCAGGGATTTCTGGGGAGCTGTCTTTCGTGTTCGTTTCAGAATAGAAGTATTTACGGGAATTCCCAGGGGACCGGAAAGGCGCCGGGCTAATTCCTCTGCCTGGTTAAATCCCCTTTCCCGGCGCCGGGACGGATGGACCGGCACAGGGATAAGGACATCTCCGTCCATGAAGCGGATTCGTTTTCCCATTTTCCTGACCATGGCCTCGCTGTAGAAATCCAGATATTCCCTTCTATTATTATACTTAATCCGGGCCATGGAACGGCTGGCTGTGTCATCGTAATTGATAAGGCTCAGTCCGTAATCAAAGCTGCGCTTATGTCTGGTACAGTCATAGCAGTATTCAATAGTCTCATCCAGAACTTCCTTTCCGCACTTCTTGCAGACAGGGCGGCGTACCCATGACAGCTTTGTCATGCAGCCCGGACATATGAGGTCTCCTTTGGGCAGGACAATACCGCCGCATACAGGACAGCGGCGCGGAAACAGAATATCTGTCATAAAATCAATGCCTTGTGGAATTATCTTCATCAGCTTTTTCTCCTGTACCTACTCAGCCAATGGAATCCGGCTGCGCATATATCTCCCCGATTCTGCTTTTAAGCCCGGAATACCGTTTCTGCTCCACACAGTTTGACGCCATGGTGTAAAATGCGTCCGGCTGTCCCACCAGACACACGCATGAGCGGGCGCGGGTCACGGCCGTGTATATGAGATTGCGGGTCATAAGCATGCGGGGACCGTTGTACATGGGAATGATGACTGCCGGGTATTCGCTCCCCTGGGACTTGTGGATGGTGATGGCATAGGCCAATTCCAGCTCCTCCAGCTGCTTGAAGCTGTACTCTATCATCTTGCCCTCATCGAATTCAACGGTGAGCAGTTCCGCAAAATCATTGATCTCCCGGATGATTCCAACGTCGCCGTTAAAGATTCCTGCTCCCTTGTCCACAGGTATACCGTACTTGTTGCGGACCTCCCACTCCATCTGGTAGTTGTTCTTTATCTGCATGACTTTATCGCCTACCCGGTAAATGGTTCCGCCCGACTCTTTTTCCTTCTTGGACTTATCCGGCGGATTCAGGTAGTTCTGCATGATCTGGTTCAAACGCTCCACACCCAGGGCGCCTTTTCGCATGGGCGTCATGACCTGGATATCAAAGGCATTGGCGTGTACATAGTCTGGCAGCTTCTTCTGTATCAGGGTGATGGCCGCGCTTATGACCGCATCCGGGTTGTCCCTTCGGATAAAGAGGAAATCCTGGCTGCGTTTTGCCAGGTCAACCGGCTCTCCGGCATTGATTTTGTGGGCATTGACTACTATATCGCTTTGGGCGGCCTGGCGGAAGATGTGGGTCAGCTTTACCACATTAAAGCTGCCGGACTCGATAATATCCCGCAGTACATTCCCCGGCCCCACACTGGGGAGCTGGTCCACATCCCCCACCAGGATAAGCCGGGTGCCCACGTTTACTGCCCGCAGCAGGGAATGCATAAGGCTGATGTCCACCATGGACATTTCATCTATAATGATGACATCGGCATCCAGAGGATTTTCTTCATTTCTGTCAAAATGCATTCCCATGCTCTGGGCTCCCTTTCCGGACCTTGGCGCGCCGGGGATCACAGGGGCGTCATTGCCGGGCATTCCCACCGGGACCAGTTCCAGCATGCGGTGGATGGTCCTGGCCTCATATCCTGTTGCCTCCGTCATCCGCTTGGCCGCCCGGCCCGTGGGCGCTGCCAGAAGTATTTCCATTCCCTCCATCTCAAAGTACCGGATGATTGTATTGATGGTGGTTGTCTTACCGGTACCGGGGCCTCCGGTGATAACTAACAGTCCGCTGTTTACGGCTTCGTATACTGCCTTTTCCTGCAGTTCATCCAGGTGTATGGACTCCTGCTGCTGTATCTTTAGGAGATTGGCCTTGATTTCAGCCTGGGGAATGTCCCCCTTAATGTTCAGGTCATGCAGCATACGGGCTGCATTGAGCTCCAGATAATAGTAATGGGAGGAGTAGACCAGTGCGCCCTGGGCAGATGGCTTTACCACCACCTTGCGGTCTATCTGCATATCCATCAGATGCTTCTCCATGGCAGACGGCTCTACCTTTAAAAGCTCAGATGCCTGGGCAAACAGTTCGGTCTGGGGAAGATAGGTATGGCCGTTGGCAGTAGCCTGGAGAAGGGTGTACAGAATACCGGCCTTAATGCGGTAATCGGAATCCGTAAAGATTCCCACCCGCTCGGCTATCTCGTCAGCCATCTTAAAGCCCACCCCCGGAATATCATCTGCCAGACGGTAGGGATTTTCCCGGATAATCCCGTATAACGTGGGACCGTACTCCTGGTATATCTTGGCCGCCAGGTTCATGGTAATGCCGTAATTCTGAAGGAACATCATGGCCTGGCGCATATCCTTTTTGTCCTCCACCTGCTCAGCTATGGCCATGGCCATTTTCTCACTGACCCCCTTTACCTCGGACAGGCGCTCCGGCTCCTCCTCCATGATCCGGAAGGTGTCTGCCTTGAAATGGCGCACGATTCGGGCAGCCAAAGCGGCCCCGATGCCTTTGATGGCACCGGAGCCAAGATAGCGTTCCATGGACAGTTCATCCTGGGGTGTTTTCATCTCATAGCTTTCTATCTGAAGCTGCTCTCCATACACCGGGTGCTGGGTCATATGGCCACTGGCTTCTATCATGTCGCCTTCTGCCGCATAAGCCAGATTGCCTACCATGATGACTTCTTCCCCGTCGCTCTGATCCGTGACGATCATTACTGTATAGCCGTTTTCTTCGTTGCGGAACTTAATCCGCTCTATAAATCCTGTTATTGTCGCCATCGTTTCTTCAAAAGGTTAAAAGAACCCGGTGCCAGGGCATGTCCGGAATACTCCAGTCCATCACGCTGTGCCGGGTTCTGATTTTTAGTAATCTTCTCTTCCGCCGCCTACTCCCATGGATGCCTCCATAGCCATGTTCATGCCATGGGCAAACTCTATAAACTTGCCAGTACCAATGGCCACTGCAGTCAGCGGGTCCTCTGCAATCATGGTCGTAATGCCCGTCTTTTCCTCAATCAGGGCATCCAGGCCGCTGAGCAGGGAACCTCCTCCTGTCATCACGATACCTCTGTCAAAAATATCGGCTGCCAGCTCCGGCGGGGGGGGCTCCCACAGACTTTGACG